>Ga0268276_1000489_pt1 | contig 47144 bp, 38 predicted proteins | sample saktaG_4_FD_190145 | JGI IMG/M metagenome (GOLD analysis project Ga0268276, IMG submission 190145) | Saline water microbial communities from Sakinaw Lake, British Columbia, Canada - sak_2010_1_5_45m | ecosystem: Environmental > Aquatic > Non-marine Saline and Alkaline > Saline ...
ATTCAAAGAACGATTGTCATTTTTCTGCTTTTATCCCAAAATAACAAGGGTAAATAAGCAGAAAACTCATGATAATGCAAGTTTTTGTTTTTAATTTTTTGTCAAAACATAGTTTTTAGAGGTACCCATAAATAAATGAATCGTCGATACGCTTTTCATAACTGTAACCCTGGGTGGACGTAGCCGAAGCAATCAGGAGCTGTCTGTTAGGAATTTCAGGAATGGATGAAATATCCTGATCCAGCCATTGGACCTTTGATGAGGCAAAAACAACAGGTGGATTCCCCGACACTGTAACGATAAGCGTTACATCAGGATCGAGGATAAGAGTGGTGACAAGGCGCTGGATCTGGTGAGGATCCTGTGAAGCATCGCTTGTGTAAATAATCGTACTGGCAATTGTCTCCGCCCGTTTTTTTATTTCATTTTCATAGGTTTGAACCAGGTATTCGTGAAAAACCCAAAAGGTAAGGCCAAATACAATAAAAGAAAATCCTATCAGGGGGATCAGAATTTTAAACCTCAACGATAATTTCAACGAAACTGCAACGAGTTTGGCCATGTTATTTTTGCTCAGATAAAGCTTCGGAAGCAGGTCCCTGGTTAATTAGATCTGACACGTTGATATCATTTGTTATCACGCCTGTTTCCCTGAGAACCTCAAGGGCAGTTTCAGCCGCTATAAATAACTGTCCGTTTGGTTTAAAGTAATTTATCTGGTTTTTCAGAGGTTCCACAAACATTCCGAGAAAAGCATCCTGAATATCAGTTACTGAGATTTGTTCATGTTCGGCCATGATTTCAAGAGCCTCTTCCGGGTATTCTTTGAAGTATTGGATTGCACGGTCAATACTCCGGAGAATTTTTGCCAGATCCATAACCCTGGCATCAATGAACTGTTCATCAGCAATCAACGCATCAACGATGTAACCGGGGATCTGAGAACTATTGAATAATATATTGGCGTGCCCTTTATTCAGCACCTTCACAGATGTAGGAGGGTATGTACAGATGGCATCCACATCGCTGTTTTCAAAACTATCTTCCATTCCATTCTGAGCCATCGGGACCAACACTACATCAGAAATATCCATCTGGTTTTGTTTTAAGGCCAGATTAATTGTTAGAAGGTCCAACGAGGCAGGTTCAACTCCAACTCTTTTCCCTTTTAATTCAGAAACTGTTTTAATGGGTTCTTTTCCCAGAATGACATCTGCTCCATTTGAAAAATCAGTGATATAAAAAGCCTGTGGTGAATTGTAAGAACTCTCCTTGATGATAAGTAACTCTACAATTGTTCCGGCAACAATATCAATCTGTCCACGCTCAAATGCGCGTCTTGAGTCGCTAATTGAAACGAAATCAAACAGCTGAACGTCCAGTCCCTCATCTTTAAAAAAACCTTTCTTTTCTGCAAGGTAGAGAAATTCATACCCTGGCCATAGGGTCATTCCGATACGAATGACAGGAGCCTCTTTTTTACAGGCTGAGAAGGAGAGAACCAGGCCGAGGATGCCTATGATGTACACTCCAATAAGTCTCTTGATTTGTTTCATCGTTTCATGAAGTTACACTTCATATCCTGAAAACCGAATACTGTATGAGTTCCATAACGGAACCAAAGATATACTTTTTTCGTATCTTTAGATAAAATTTTACCTGGTTAATACTCTATGATACGATCAGTAATCTTGCTTCTCACGATATTCTTACTGTGGCATCCATTGGTAACTGCCCAGAAAGTTAACGATCCAAGGATCAGTGAAATGGTTCAGAGGTTTAAAGGGGATGCCAAAGGTCCATACAAAGATATCCGTTGGTTTTGCAAGGATGGCTCGACCGTACCTGGAACAGAAAGATGCCCCGAACCTGGGATTCAGCGAGCCCGTTACAAAGATGAAGTAGTTTCTTTAGGGAAAACTCATCACATCTTTCTGGGTCAGATTTTGTCAACAACCCCTTTTGATGATTTCTGGGACACCTCCTTCAATCACTCAAGGCTGAAACAGTACCAGATCGAGAAATATCTTCAACTCAATGATAACGGATGGATTCTACGAAAGGCCAGATTCTACCGGGGAGCCTATCAGGCAGAAGATGAAGAGGCCTGGGGAGCCGATTTCTTAAAGGGACTTTTATCCAATGATTCCTTCTTGCGAAAAAACTATTTCCTGATCCGACAAGCCGTGAAGGATATTCCACATCTGGTGAACAATTCCAGAGCGGAAAAGATCCGAGCTCTTTCCAAAGAGATCTCCGATACCATTCCCTCCTTCATGAATATCCGAATAAAAATTCACGGACAGCCTGATCCATCAGATATACAACGTGTCAGCGGTTACAAACAGAGTCATGAACAAACGCTGAACCAGGTATCAAGGAAGAAACTTGATCTCCTGCTCTCCGAATTGACCACATTTTATGCCCCTGCCGATCTTCAATCGTTGAAGAAGTTTATCAAAGGGCTTCCAATAAACTCGGAGTTATATCTTTCACTCTCTTCATCGATTGATAAACTGAGTGAGCTGGAACCCGGCGCCGACAGGATTAAAGATATGGCGGGGATGCTCTGGACTATCCGGGTTGAACTCTCAAAACCTGCTTATGTGAAATCCAGATTATCCCTGATGGATCTCTCGGTTACGCTGGAAGAATTGATCTTTACAGAGAACTCGTCGTGGAATCCCGACAGGCTGGAATCTCTGCTTCAGAAAGTCTCAGCACTAAGCCGTGCTGCAGCCGGGTGTGGGTATCTTGAGGTATGGGAATGGAACCGTTTATCAGATCAATTCATCATTCCTGCTGGTGAAAGCATAACCGCACAACAACTTACCCACCACCTTGAATTGGCTAACAGAGTTGTTGAATGGAGCACAGCCATGTTGCGAGCGACGTATGAAACCGACGTAGATCTTTTTGCCGGTTTTGAGCCGCTCACTAAAGGATTTTTAGACGACCAAACCCGATCTTCAATCCTTCTTCCACTGGGACAGTCGGTTGGTGAACTGGCCACATTTGAGTCAACTGTCACCGGAAAATCAAACTCGCTGATGGGCCTAAAAAGCGTTGGCCAGGTTCGCGGTTTGAATCCGGGATATGCCCTTGGCGAGCTTATTGTTGTTACCGGGCAAGGAGATGATATTGATATTTCCGCTGATAAAATCTATATCTTCAACCGACCACCGGCCGATTTAAAGCCGGTTGCGGGCATTGCAACGGTTTCGGAAGGGAACCTGGTATCTCATGTACAGCTGCTAGCCCGAAACCTGGGAATTCCCAACGCCGTCCTTTCTGCAGACAACCTTGAATCACTCAAAGAATTTAATGGCAAAAAAGTTTTCTATGCCGTTTCCCCTCATGGAACGGTGATTATGAAACCCGAAATGGAGATGACAGAGATTGAGAAGCAGTTATTTGAGAAAAAAAGACGAAGTGAAGAGAAAATCAATGTTCCGGTCGACCGAATAGACCTTACCCAAACCCGTATCCTTCATTTAGACCATATTCAGGCTATCCATTCAGGGCGGATTTGCGGGCCAAAAGCAGCCAACCTCGGAGAGTTGAAGATGTTATTCCCCGAAAAAGTGGTGGATGGTCTTGTGATCCCCTTTGGCATTTTCAGGGAGCATATGAATTTGCCTATGCCCGGAAAAGAAACCTCCTATTGGGGTTTTCTCAACCAAACATTCGACCATGCCGCTGCCATGAAACGATTCGGACAGTTGGATCAGGATGTCGAATCCTATATGCTAACGCAACTGGAGGAGCTTCGATCGGCCATTCGTTCCATGCGACTCCTTCCCGAATTTGTCGCAGCTCTTCAACAGGATTTCATTACGGTATTTCATCAACAAATCGGATCAATCCCTGTATTTCTGCGAAGTGATACGAATATGGAGGACCTGAAAGATTTCACCGGCGCCGGGTTAAACTTAACCTTGTTCAATGTCCTGACAAAAGAGAAAATTCTTCAGGGCATCAAGGATGTTTGGGCCTCTCCCTATTCAGAGAGAAGTTACAGATGGCGCCAGCGTTACCTGCTGAATCCGGAAAATGTCTATCCCTCAATCCTGATCATCCCCAGCGTCAATGTTGATTACTCGGGTGTGATGATCACCAAGGGTGTGAGTTCGGGGAACAGGGAGGATATCACCATTGCCTTCAGCAGAGGGGCAGGTGGCGCCGTTGAGGGGCAAGAGGCGGAGAGTTATCTGCTTACCTCAAACAATGAGAACCTTCTGCTGGCACCGGCAAGGGAAAACAGCTATTCTTACTTGCCTACTTGCGGCGGTATCGAAAAGAGGATGACTACATTTGAGAGACCAATCTTATCTCTTGAGAATATCACCCTTCTTCGTGAAACCGCCAGTGAAATCAAACAGAAACTAACCCCTTCAGGAGAGCCTGGACATCAGGTTTTCGATATTGAACTCGGGTTTATGAATGACAGGCTTTGGTTATTTCAGGTCAGGCCTTTTGTTGAGAATAAACAAGCGTTGTCATCCACCTACCTTGAATCGATGACTCGTGAAATCCCCGATTTCAGGATCCCTCTCTCTGAACCAATACCCAACAGCTATGAAAACTAAACTGATATTCCTCTTTTTATTCATCTTCCTCTTCTCGCCGGATGCCATTTTCCCTTACCCCTGGGATGGATATGCCATCACAGGCATCAGACGGTTATACCGGCTTGAGCTAATCATGTCGGGAGCGTTGCAAGGAACCAAACCCAAGGCAGGGATGCTCAAACCGTTGAAGAGTGTCAAACTTAACCTTCTCGGAGAGAAGGGTGCTGTGCTCAACCAACTTCCTACGCCCGATCCGGATCTTCAGAAAGCCCTTAATTCCCTTTTTCCCAATATGGATGAGAGTTATTCCATCACCATCCTCGATATCACCCCTGGGAAAAAGATCCGGTATGCACGAAGACAAGAAAACAGGGGGTTTATGCCTGGAAGTGTCGCCAAACTGGCCGTGATGGCTGGACTCTTTACGGAACTCAGCAAACTCTACCCCGATTCGTTTGAAAAGCGGCAGGAACTGATGAAGAACCGGATGGTAAGAGGCGGCAAATGGGCAGTCCACGATTCTCACACCGTTCCCTTCTTTGATCCGAAAACGAAAACCTCCTTTAAACGGGCGATCCAGGAGAGCGATACCTTCAATCTCTATGAATGGGCCGACCACATGATATCTGCCAGCAACAATGGCGCTGCCAGCGTGGTGTGGAAAGAGGCCTTACTCATGCGGGCATTCGGGAAGAGCTATCCCCCAACACCGCAACAAGAGGCCGACTTTTTTAAGAATACCCCAAAGGCCAAATTGACGGAAATGGCGGTTGCCGTTGTAAATGAACCATTGCAGGCAATTGGCATCAGTACAGAGGAGTTCAGGCTAGGAAGTTTTTTCACCAGCGGAGCTAAAACATACATCACAGGCAGCGGAGGAAGCAGCGCATCTCCTTATGGGCTGATGAAATACCTGATTGCCATGGAGCAGGGAAAGATCGTTGACGAAAAATCGAGCCTGGAGATGAAGCGATTGATGTTTACGTCCGATCGGCGTATCCGGTATGCGTCGGCAGGAGTCCTTACCGATGCAGCTGTCTATTTTAAATCCGGCAGTCTTTATAAGTGTAAACCGGAAGAGGGATATACCTGTGAAAAATACATGGGAAATGTTGAGAACTACATGAACTCCGTTGCCATTATCGAACACGATGACGGGACGATTTATATGGTCGCACTGATGTCGAATGTATTAAAGAAGAATTCTTCAAAAGACCATTATGGCCTGGCAGCTCAGATTGACAGAATTATTCGCAAATAACTACTTATCTCTTTGCAGAACAGCTAAAGTAGCATTTACCATACTGCGCAATTTCTGATTTCTGTGACCTGTTAATGTTTCCAGCAAAGGAACGAACCTCTTATCCTTCTGAAGTGCGATCAGGTGTAATACGGCAAGTTTGATCCTGAAATCTTTTCCTTCGAGCAGTAGCCCAAGGCACCTGAACTCTTCCGGGATCTTCAGATTCAGGTTTTTAATGGCCACTTCTGAAATTGTATCCAGAAGAGCTGTTTCAACAATGGGGATCAATACTTTCTTTAAGCCCGACTCGAGAATATTATCAAGAAACTCCACGGCGTTCATCCTGATATCCGGATTTTCGCTCTGGATGCTATTATATATTGAAATCATATCATCGGGGGGATACTTTAACCCCAATAATCTGAAGATCCGTTCCAGATAACCATCAAGGCGTTTCTCGAGTAATACAATCAGGCTCTGCCTTGCTTCGTTTAGTAGTTCATCCCGGGTTAAGAAGGTCTCAACAGAGGAAGAGGCCGAAACCTGCATTTCAGCATAGAGAACAGAAATTGTATCCCGGTACATCTTGGCTTCAGAGAGGATACAGTTGATGATTTCCCTGTTTTTGAATTTTAGCTGTGGAAAGGACTTCTTCAGTGTATTCAGGGAACGTAAGGATTCAAGCCGCACAACCTGATCGTCAAAATCAAGCAAGTGGAATAAAAAGTCAACTGCCTTCTGTGAATTCATTGTTTCCACTACCGAAGGGATCATTCTTAGAACTTCAATGGGTGTTGCTGTATCGGCAACCATCCCATCAAAATTTTTCAAAATCTGTATCCCAAAGTTCGCAAGTGCCTGCCTTGCAGAGGCCAGGTAACCTTCCTTAGCCAGAAATCCGGTAAGTTCGGGGATGAAAATCGTGTTCAACGTGGTGCTTGCGGAAAGAATTGCTTGTTTCACCACCAACGGTGATGGATCGGAAAGAGAATCTTCGATAAAGGAATAAAAGTCGGTCAGATCGGCCAGTCCGATTACCTTAAGGATCAGCAGTTTTGTATACTCACGTTCAATCGGGTTGTTAATGGAGGGTACCTTCTCAATTTTCTCTTGCAGTCTGCTTGCCAGGGAAAACAGCTCCATCAGTGTTGGATTGTCACGTATCTCTCCGGCAAGACTGATCAGGGCAGCTCCGCTAACCATGTAATCATGATCATGCAGGTAATGATTCATCAGATAAACCAGCTTCTCTGGGTTATGTTCAATCAAGTATTCAAATGCCGCGATTTTTACCCGTTGATCAGGGTCTTTCACTAAGGCCTCAGCCTCTTCTATCAGATGATGGCGTTTATAGAAATAGAGGTTATGCAATGCTTCTGTTCGTATTTCAGGAAGGGGATGAGAGATCAATTTACAGGTAACATCAAAAAACCGATCATCATCAAGCTCTCTCACTTTACGGAGCATATACAATATTTGTTTTGGGGAGCCCTGTTCCAGGACATGCGCAATCCCTCCGATTACCGACTCGTTTGAAAGGTCGATCCCTTTCTTTTTATCCCCCTCTTTTGCCTGTTCTATTTTAAGTTTAAAGGATTTGAGGTACTCCTTCCGTACCTTAAATGCAAAATACCCCCATACGAAGAGCAGCGCCATGATGATCAGGCTGATGTAGCGTGTAGAGAGGTCAAATCCGGAGATCACAAAAATCAGGATCAATCCACCGATGCCGGTTGCTGCACAATCAATAAATACATCAATGAAGCTCTTCGTCTGGTTCTTGATTTCCGCAGGGATGGGCAAGGCCAGAAGTTCGGTGGAGGCTTTGTTGATAGATTGTTTCAGGCTTCCATCACTCATCTTCAGAAAGATTGCGGCCCATAGTTCCGGAACAAATAGCACCACAAAAGCGCCCATCATGATTCCGAAGGGAAGAAAAAAGAGTGAACTTCCCACTCCGAAAACACCTACCACCCTCCGGGTGAGAAAGAGCTGGATCAACAGGGAGAGCACATTAAAGTTAGAGAACCAGAAACCAAAGAAGGCGGTCAATTCATCAGGGTCTTCAATCGCAGCGGATGCAATGGCGCTGAACTGATAATCGACCAGTTTAGCCACGATGACACTAATCCCGATGATACTGGCAAGGTAGGTAAGATGTTTGGAGTGACGGATCAGGGAAAATGGGTGTTCTCCGAAACCCTTTTGACGTTTCTTCTGCACAAAATCGGACTGGACACCCTGAACATTCTGCTTCCACAATTTTTTGGCTATAGGAATACAAAATGACAGCAGGATAGCCGATAGAAACAGAAGATTCTCGCTGGTTACTGCTTGAGCGAGTATCGAAGTAAGGTATCCCCCAAAGATCCCGCCCGCTATTGCGCCGGAGCCGATAAATCCAAAGAGTCGTTTAGCTTCACGGGAATTGAAAATGATATTTGCCAGGATCCAGAACTGAGAGGTGGCAAGGACAGCAAAGATGGCAACCCAGATATAAAACAGAAACAGGATCCATCCTTCGAGGAAGCCTATATGAAGGAGGATGCCGAAAAGAAGCAGGATCACAATGGAGGAGACCAAGGTACGATGGATGATCCGGTTCAACGAGATTCGGGAGAGAAACCTCGCATAGATGATGGAGAAAACCGCTGCAAAAAGAGCGACGAGCACGAAGGCTTCCGGCAGGTGTTCTGCTCCTATTTTCGACAGGAAGAGCCCATTCACGGATGCCTTAACGATCATCAGTGTAGAGATAATCAGGAAGATATAGAGTTGCATCAGGATGGCCCTGTGAAATTCACCATCACGGACGTCGAAAGCCCTTTTTAGAAGTGGTTTAGTGAGTTTTTCTAAGTAAGCGAGCACTATTTAATTTTCTTTTCAGCATAGGATGAAGAGTAGTTCCTTAGAACATCTTCTATCGTGTATGCAAGATCGCGGATAATCTTTTCTCCGTCGGGATCCTCAATCAGGGCAACCAAAATATATTTTCTTCCATTCATCTCCCATACGAGGATTGAGTCGGAATGAAAATTTTGCCAGGAGCCCGATTTCCGGTATAATTTCGCTTTAGGTGCAATCTTCTCCAACGAGTTTACAAACTTATGATGAAGTTCAGGGTCGCCCATAATCTCAAGCATCTGTTTCGAGCGCTCGAAGCTTACCAACTTTCCAAAAGCCAGCATATAGTAAAACCGGCAAACCTGGGAAACGGTTGCAGCATGACTCAATCCTTTGATATGTTCAGGGTAGCGCTCACCAAACTTGGAATAACGTTTCCCTACCCACAATCCACCACCGAATTCATCATCATAGAGATCGTATTTGGGATCTGTTAGGACACTCTCAATTTTTTTAAAGCCAAGACGATCCATCATGCGGGTAGCAGCTTCGTTGTTGGAACGACTGATCATAATCCGCATATCCTGTTTCACCTCGGGCGTGTATTCCAACTCCCCTTTTTCGAGTGCATCCTCTGCTGTAAGTAAGATTGCAATCTTTGGAAGGCTGGCGGCATACATCATCACATTTCCATTGACACGGGCATACTTAACCGAATAGGGATCCCTCAAGTCGACCAGTCCGATGGCCATCTTCTTTTGATTGATCAGCCTGGCCCATTTAGGGTTAGTATTAAGTGTCCGCACAAGTTCCTGCTGAAGCTTTGAATCAACCAAAGCCCGCAATGGTTTCAGACTGTCGTTTAATGCAAATGGCAGTGTATCAGGTTGATACACCTGTTCTTTTTGCTGACCGCATGCCGAAGCGGTGAGAATCAAAGTCGCCAGGATAATTCCTAAAAAGTTTAAATTCATCATATCTAGTAATCTACAAAAGTAATTTATATTTTGATTGTTTTGTAATCCGTCTATTTCAATAAAAAATCCCGGCTTTCGCCGGGATCTTACCAAAAACCAGCCAATCACTCTACTTGAGTTTGATTTGACTCGCCCCCAAATAAGTATCGTTATTATAAACTTCGATGGTATAAATACCGGGACGAAGCTTTGTATCCGGTTTATAAATTAAATTGACCCTCTTGGTTTTCACTGCGGTACCCGATGCCGACGAACTGCTTGCCATCAACCCGGTGGAAGCGTTCTGCGTAATCACTGTAAAGTTTTTGTCATTTTTAGACTCCATTACAGCCCCGTCTGGTTTAACTATCTTGAAATGAACCTGTTCCTGGATGGCAACTGGAATCTCAAAAGTAACCTTTATCTTTCCGGCACGTTTTGCTGTAACAGTAAGTTTATCTTTTTTCCCTTTAAGCGTTTCTATCAAGAAGTTGTTCGCCATAACAGCTTGCATCATCTGCATGTTGGCCGACATTTCAAAATTCTCATTTTGCAGGGTGGTGATGGTGTTATTTAATGCCAGCTTCTCATTATTCAACTCATCAAGCATTGCATTTAAGGCAACGAGTTTCCCTTCAAGTTCATCTTTTAAGGCCTCTACTTCTTTTAATTTTTTCAGAATCAGCTTTTTATCACTATTCTCACGAATCAGGCGGTTCAGTTCATCCTGGGCGTTATTCAACTTATTGATAGATTCCGCGAGGGATGCATCCAACTCTTTGTTTTTGCCTTTTAATCTGGAAACCTCCATTGTATAAATTTCAACCTCCTTTTGGAGGGCATGTTTCTGGGCCAGTAAAGTAGCACCATGGCTTTGTTCAAGAACGAGAGATTTTTTCAGGCTATTTTTCTGAAAAATCAGTGTAACAGAAAAAATGAGGGCAAGTACAAAAAGGATACCAGCTCCAAAAGCTAAAATTTTTGTTGTTTTCATGTTTGTTTTCATCGGTGTCATAATTATAATTTTTAAATCCTGATCACACAGCAAAAGTACCAGACCCGAATTAAGAGCCCATTAAGGCAATATTAAAAACCTATTAGAATCCTCTTCACACTCCTTCAGTTACGTATATTTGCATGTAATAACCAACAACTAATGAAAATCTTACTTGTAGAGGATGACCACAAAGTGGCTTCATTCATCAGCAGAGGTCTTTCGGAGCATCTGTTCCATGTCGATATAGCAAGGGATGGGCTTGAAGGAGATCTGATGGCCCGTCAGGGAGATTATGACCTGGTTATCCTGGATATTCTCCTGCCCAAACAAAATGGGATTGAACTATGTAGAAGTATCCGTAACCGGGATTACAAAGTTGCCATTCTCATGCTTACTGCTTTAGGAAGCACTGATGACAAGGTAACAGGGCTGGAAGCCGGAGCCGATGATTACCTGATCAAACCTTTTGAATTCAAAGAGCTGATTGCCAGAGTAAAAGCACTTTTGCGGCGGAGAGATGAAACCAGTCATGCTACGTTGCTTAAATTCGAAGGCATTGAAATGGATACCATGACTAAAACCGTGACTCGTGATGGCAAACAGATCAATCTGACTGCCAGAGAATTCAAACTCCTGGAATACCTGTTACGAAACAGGGGCCGGGTAGTCTCGCGGCTGGACATTGAGGAGAAAGTCTGGGATTTTTCATTTGATCACGGAACAAATGTCGTGGACGTCTACATGAACTTCCTTCGTAAGAAGATCGATAAGAACTTCGATCAAAAACTGATTCATACAATTGTCGGGATGGGTTTTATCCTGAAAACCCCCGACTGAGATGAGCCTAAGGTTAAGGATCACATTATTGTTTGTTGTGATTGTCGCGGTTCTTCTCTCGATCTTCTCAATCTATGTCTATTATGTCACCGTTAGCATCCGGGAGAACGCCTTTTACGACAGGTTGTGGGAAAGGGTCGATATTGCAACACAGATTCTGAATGAATCGGGAAGTATCGATCTGGACAGTATCCAGCCCTCACTGCGAAATAAATACTGGACTACACTTCCTGAGGAGGAGATCATCATAATCAAGAGTGACAAAAGCTTCTTCCATATAAATGAGTACTATCCGGTTCAATTTGATTATTCCCGGATTCAAAAACGTATTGACCTGGGACAAGAGGTGGAGATGCAGATTGGGTTAAGACAATTTGTCGGGTGTACCAAACTGATCGGATCCCAATACTCTGATATTATCGTATCTGCTTTTGACAAGAATGGCAGAAGGTTGCTGAACAACCTTAAAATAACGCTCTTTACTGCATACCTGGCTTCCCTGTTACTTATCGTTCTGGTAGGTCTATATTTCTCCAAACAGACCTTCTCTCCTATCGCTAAAATTATTAATGCTGCCGAAAAAATAACCGGGAGTGGCCTTCATCTGAGGGTTCCTACCCCAAAGGGAAAAGGCGACCTGGTTAAGCTTGCAAATACGATCAATCAGTCACTTGATCGCATCGAAACTGCATTCCAGATTCAGAAAAGCTTTGTAGCCCATGCTTCCCATGAATTAAGGACTCCTATTACAGCTCTTTCAGGCGAACTGGAACTAGCTCTGATGCGGGATAGAACCCTGGAAAACTACAGGCAGGTCATCTCATCTGCACTTGAAGATGCCCACCGACTTTCCCGTTTGATTGACCAACTTCTTCTCTTCGCCCAAACAAGCGGAGCTCATGAGATTCAGTCAAGACAACCACTCCGGCTTGATGAATTAGTACTTGATCTCCTGGATAAGTTGAGTAGAAAATCAGGAAACCGTGAGATTGAATTTTCATTGGAAGAGGCAGAGATGGATGAACATATGTTAATCGTTTCAGGGAATGAACAGTTACTTTCCGTTGCCATCGGAAACGTCATCGATAACGCTCTGAAATACTCACCTGCCAACAGCGCTATCAGCGTTCAACTGATACTGGGGGAACAACAAATCACTATACGGATCCAGGATCGCGGACAGGGGATCACTCTTAGCGATCTTGGACATATCTTTGAACCCTTTTACAGGTCAGAGAAAGCGCTTGCAACAGAAGGATTCGGCATCGGTCTGCCTCTTGCTAAAAGGATTATCGAACTTCATGACGGAAAACTGGAAGTCCAGAGCCAGTATGGAAGCGGAACAACAGTGTTCATAAGACTTCCATTGATTGACCATCTGAAGGTCTGAAGTCTCACTTCTCACTTCTCACACTCAACTCCAACCACCTATCTCCATTCTCTGCCAACTCTTGAAGGATGGTCGCAAACCGATTTGATTTTAGCAGAAGTTCATCTGCATTGAGGTCCCCGGAGTTCATGGCAGTCTCAATCTCCGCTTTCTCTTTTCCCAGTCTCTCTAGCTCCGTTTCCAGCATCTCAAGTTCACGCTTCTCTTTGAATGTGAGTTTTTGGGGATCGGCTGGTTTGTTTGAAGTCTTCACCTGGAGCACTGGTTTCAAAGAAGCTTTTGTTTGCCTTTTGAGACGTTCGGTATGGTCGCGGTACTGGGTATAATTTCCAGGAAAATCCCTAACAATTCCGTTTCCTTCAAATACGAAGAGGTGATCAACGATCTTATCCAGGAAATAGCGGTCATGCGTTACAATCAGCACACAACCGTTGAATGATTCGAGATACTCCTCCAGCACGTTCAGTGTGAGGATGTCCAGGTCGTTAGTAGGCTCGTCGAGAATCAGGAAATTCGGGCTGTGCATCAACACGGTAACGAGGTATAGCCTCCGTTTCTCTCCGCCACTAAGCTTGTATACAGGCTGATGATGGCTAGGGTAGGGAAACATGAAATAGTTCAGAAACGCAGCAGCTGAGATGGTATCGCCATTTCCCAGTTTTACCACATCGGCTATCTCCCTCACCACGTCGATCACTTTGGTGTCGGGATTGAACGCAATGCCATCCTGGGTATAGTAACCGAACTGGATGGTCTCCCCTTTCTTGACTGAGCCCCAGCCCGGCTTAAGTTTACCGGTGATCAGATCGAGGAATGTCGACTTCCCGCTTCCGTTATCACCGATGATCCCGATCTTTTCGTATCGTTTGAAAATGAAGGTAAATTTCTTGAGAATAGTCAGGTCTCCCCAAGAGAAAGAGAGATCGCTCACTTCCAGGATCTTTTTCCCCATCCGTTTGCCCTCGATGTGGATCTTCATCCGTTCGTCGGGTACTTTCCGGTCAGCCGTCTCTTTCAATTCATAAAAGCTGTCAATCCGGGCTTTCGACTTTGTGGTGCGCGCCTTAGGCATCCTGCGCATCCACTCTGACTCTTTCCGGAGCAAATTCTGGGCTTTCTCAGTCTCTTTAGTAAGGTTATCCAGCCGTTCAGTCTGCTTTTCAATGAAATAGGAATAACTTCCCTTATACCGATGGATGCCGGTATGATCAAGTTCCAGGATCTCATCGCACACCCTGTCGAGGAAGTAGCGGTCGTGCGTGACCATCAGAAATGTAACACTGCGTTGTGACAGATACTCTTCCAACCATTCGATCATCTCTACATCGAGGTGGTTAGTGGGCTCGTCGAGGATCATGAAGTCGGGCTCAGTGATGAGTACCTTGGCCAATGAGATCCTTTTCTGCTGGCCGCCGGAAAGTTCATCAATACGTTTATCAAGGTCGGGAATTTTGAGCCTGGATAAAATCTGCTTGATCCGAGTTTCGTACTCCCATCCGTTAAGCGCATCCATGCGCTCCATCGCCTGTTCAATCTCCTCTTTGCGTTCACTACGAATGGCCTGTTCATACTTGTATATGGCTTTCAGCACTTCATTAGAGGTAGTGTACACCTCATTGAACACGGTATTGGTGGATGTCAGATAAGGCTCCTGCTTCAGGTATCCCAGTGAGGCTTTATTGAAAAGAGTGACAACGCCTCCGTCAGATGGTTCAATTCCGGCGATGATGTTTAACAAGCTGGTCTTCCCCGCTCCATTCCTGGCAATCAGGGCCACCTTCTGGTACTGGCTGATCACAAAGGAGATATCCTCGAACAACACGTTGTCGCCATAGCTGCGGGAGAGGTGATCGACGGTGAGGATAGTGGACATGAGAGTGGGTTTAGCGCATGCAAAGGTAGGGGATTATTTTGATGACAGATGCCGGATTCCAGATGCCAGATACTGGATACTGGATACTAGATCGCGAAACCTGATTTCCTGAGACATTTTTTGTAATTTGCAGTCATCTTAAAAATCGATCGAATACATGAACTTACATCTTAAATCTAAAATCGCGCTGATTACGGCTTCCAGCAAAGGGTTGGGGAAGGCGGCTGCGTTGTCGCTGGCAAAAGAGGGAGCAACAGTAATTATTTGCTCACGGAATAAATTGGAAATCGAAAAAACTGCCGCTGAAATTCAAAAATCTACCGGGTCAGAGATGTTTCCTTTCGTTGCTGATGTCTCTCGTCCTGAAGATATCAGAGCACTGTTTGAAACGATCAGGACCCGGTTCGGATCATTGTATATTCTGGTTAACAATGCAGGAGGCCCTCCTACTGGAGATATATTGACCATGACAGACGAGGAGTGGAAAAAGGGGTACGAGCTGACACTGATGAGCATGATCAGGTTGACCAGGGAAGCATTGCCATTGATGATAAACCAGCAATGGGGAAGAATCATCACCATAACCTCAATAAGCGGCAAACAGCCAGTCAATGACCTGCTGATCTCTTCCACTTTACGACCCGGGATCCATGGTCTCACAAAGGTTCTTGCGAATAAATATGCAAAAGAGAACATCACCGTAAACACGGTTTGTCCGGGCTTCATCAACACAGAACGCCAGCAGGATCTGATGCTGCAGCGGTCGGCAACAAAGAAAATCTCCGTGGAAGAGTATATGGCCAACATATCTGTAGATATTCCAACAGGTCGGATGGGGAATCTGGAAGAGGTAGGTGATGTGATTGCATTTCTTGCCTCCGAAAATGCAAGCTATGTCAATGGAGTAAATCTACTGATTGATGGCGGGTTGGCAAGAGGGATACATTGAAGTTAATTCACTCATACCTCAACGCCTCTACCGGATTTCGTGTGGCTGCACGCCAGGCTTGCCAGATGATGGCTACAATGGCTATGACCATCACGAAGAGAGCGCTTACAATGAAATATCCCGGGTGCAGATGAATTCGTTGCACGTAATCGGTCAGCCATTGATTCATCACAATATAACTGGCGATAGAAGCAACCACAACGGATGCAAATACAATGATTAATGTTTGTTTTAATAATGTGGAGATCACCTGACTTATTGAGCTCCCATTGACTTTCCGGATACCAACTTCTTTTGTGCGACGTGAAATTTTCAGGATAGTCAACGCCAGTAAGCTGATCAAGCTGATGATAACAACCTCTCCTCCGCCAATGGATACCATTTGGGCAAGTCGGTTCTCTTTTCGGTACATCCGATCAAAAACATCTGTCAATATACTTTGGTTAAACATATAATCTTCATCAAAACGCTGGAAAATTTGTTTAATCTGCGTCAGTTGGCTTCCGTTTAGCGGGCTGATGGTTCGGATATATATATTCGGCGTTCCCCAATAACAATTAGCAATCACCAGAGGAGCAATGGGTTCACCCGGATTGGACATGTAATAGAAGTCCTTTACGATACCTATGATTTCAACCCGTTCATCATTGTAGAAAACGGCTTGTCCGGCTTTAGGCTCCAGCCCCAGTAATCTGATTGCCGATTCGTTTAAAACCACCGCCTGGCTATCAGCCATCGATTCCCTGAAGAAGCGTCCATCAATCAGTTGAAATTTCATCAACTCGCCAAATCCAGGTTTTTCACGGTATTCATTGATGGCTTTATTGTTGTTCTCACCCTCGGTCAACGGTCTGATATACTGTCCGCTGCATCCACCACCCATAAAATGTTCGCCCCCACAAACTGCAGATACGAAAGGTAGTTTCAATAATTCAGTTCTCACACTCTCGTACTTTTTTGAGATAGGGGAACTGCAATTGCTGATCGTAATCACGTTATTCTTGTCAAAACCCATCGGAACATTGTGCATAAATTCCAATTGAGAAATAATAATCACAACACAGCTGATAAAAAAGGCAGTTACGGCAAATTGCACAAAGACCGAAGCAGTCGAAAGCCAGCTGTTATTACCAGCGTTTGAGATTTTCCCCCTTAATCCCAATGCGAACTTCATTCTTGACAGATAGAGAACCGGATAACCTGATGTAACCAAAAGAAGAATTACCAAGACAATCACAAATAAACCAATGCTCTCAACCGACAGCAAATCGGACAAATCAACTTTTGAAAGCAACAAGGTGGACAGGTATGGTATTGACCGAAAAGAGATCAAAAATGCCAACACGGCAGAAACAAGAAAAACGATCAGTGTTTCCAGAAAAAACAGTTTAGCGATGCTGACTTTGGTAGCGCCGAACATCGTTCGGGTTGAAATTTCGGCTATACGCTTCTCTCCCTGAATAATAAACAAACTGATATAGCTGAGCAATGCGGTAAGCAAAACGAACAATGCGATTAGCCCAACAATCACCATTTGTGACAAGCTACCATGGTTGGGAATATATGAACTTGCCGTAGAATGCAGGTAGAGGTCGGCAAGGGGCTCAACACCCGACTCTACTTTAGAACTCGTAGCCTTCGCCCAATCCTTCATTAGCAAATTATTGGCCTCCGAGATTTTCTCGGTTGCCGCTGATTGATCAACATGGGGTTTAAGCAAGTAGTACGTCTGGAATTCGAGCCCCCCAAACCAGCTAAGATTGAGTGTTGACATGGATATCAACAAATCGAAATCCAGGTGTGAGTTTTTCGGGAGTTCATCTATAACCCCTGTAATCATCACGTGTTCACCGTCGGAATCAATGGTTTTGCCAATACAATCCGTTGAATTGAAAAGCTTTTTAGCAACAGCCGCTGTGATCACAGCGCTATTTTTACCGATCAGAGCGGTTTTTTCATTCCCGAGCCGAAGCATCAACCCAAACACCTGAAAAACCTCAGGATCGGAATAGAAAACCCTGACTTTCCCCAGTTTGTTCTCCTTGTTTTGAACCGTTGTTGGCCAGCCACCATACAATTGAACGGCAGATTCAACTTCAGGAACCATTTCTGGAAGTTGGGAATATGCCTGTCGTAATGAAATTCCATATACTTCTGTCGAGGTATTATCGGAGACACGGTTATATAATCTTACCACCCGATCTTTGGTTGTAAAATGATTGTCATAGCTCAACTCATACCGGATGTATGTGAGTGTAAAGATCACAGTGGTCAGCGCAACAACAAGGCCAATCACGTTTGTGATAAACATGAATGGGTTCCGTTTGATAATCCTCAGGATAAATTTTATGTCTTTCACGGATCCTAGTTTATAATTCATTCATACCTCAATGCCTCCACTAAGTTCCGTGTAGCAGCCCGATAGCTTTGCCAGCTAATAGTTAGTAGCACAATTACAGCAACAAGAAAACCAGCCAATGCAAATACCCACCAACTCAGTGTGGTTTTATTGGCAAAGTTTTCCAACCATCTGTTCATGAAGTAATAAGCTATTGGTGTAGCGATGATGAAGGCGATGGATATCCATCTTAAAAAACTTATACTCAGCATTTGCATGATTTCTGAAACGTTGGCTCCGTTTACTTTTCGTATGCCTATTTCTTTTGTGCGGCGTATAATGATAAAGGAGGCAATACCAAATAATCCCATACTTGCCAGTAAAATTGCCAGGACTGCAAAATATCCCATCAATTGAAAAGACTTGGTATCGGATTGGTATAGTTGCTCGAGTTTACCGCTTAAATAGCGAAATTCAACCACCTGATCCGGATAGATGTTTTTGCAGATTTTAGTTAAAGAGTTGGTGGTAGTTGGTAAATCACTGGGCTTCACTTTGATCAATAGCTGCCGACATTCATCAAAACAGATTAGGAAAACTGCCGGCTTGATTTCCTCATACAATGATTCAAAATGAAAATCCTTAACGATGCCAACAATCTTACGTGTTGATCTGGTATACCAGAAACACCTAAGCGACTGTCCAATCGGATCTCCTTGAATTCCCAGACTCGCTACAGCTGCTTCGTTTAGGATAATCGATTCGTTGGCGTCCGTTTTAAACGGATCACTAAATAATCGTCCTTGCGTTGCCTTTATACCCAACGTTTCAAAATAATCGAAGTTCACATGAACAAAAGGGATTGCGATTACTTCTTTTTGACCTTCTGGCAAAACCCCTCCAACATTACTCAGGTCACCGGAAGGAACGCGGCTGGCTGCAGAAACACTGACAACCATGTTTTGATCAAGAAGTGCCTGCTTTAAGGTCATATATTTCAGCTCATCTCCAAAATCATCTATATCAGATATCAGGACATTCTCTTTATCGAATCCCAACTCCTTTTGCTGAAGAAAACTGATTTGACGAAACATCACAATAGAACAAGCTATCAGCGCAATGACAATGGTAAATTGGGCGCCCACAAGGATTTTCCTGAAGTGAAACATTGATTCCCCGCCAATTTTAGATGATTTAAGCGTCTTTGTGGGGGTAAAGGATGAAAGGATAAACGCAGGGTACAATCCAGCCAAAACACTTACAGTCAACAGGATACTAAAAATACCCATTATTGTTTTTAAATTCCATAGCATGGAGAATGAAAGCTCTTTACCCGACAACTCATTAAAAAGTGGCAAACAAAGACTAACAACAAGAATTGACAAACAGAATGATATAAAAACCACCACAATTGTTTCGGATAAATATTGCATGGCCAGTTGTTTGCGGGAGGCACCACAAACTTTTCTCATACCAATTTCGTTTGCTCTGGTGGTTGCATTAGCGGTAAGCAGATTTATATAGTTGAAGCAGGCAATAAGTAAAACAAGAAAACCAATGGCTGAAAATATCAGGATATAGATAATGCTGTTTTGCGGCTGTATATCATTTTTAAAATGGGATGAATAGAGGTGTATATCTTTCAGGTTTTGGATTGAATAGATAGGTAAAGGTTCATTTGGTGTGTTAGGATTCTTCAATAACTGGCCGCATTTTGTCTCAAAATCAGGTTGAGAAAATTGCTCCTGAAGCTGAAAATAGACAAGGAAATTCTGCCATCCAAAATCATCCATACCCTCTTCATTTTCGGTCCCGGCAAGAGTCCCGATTATATCATACCGGAAATGGGAATTCTGAGGCATATCTTCCATTACTCCGGCAACGGTGTAGCTCTCTTCATTATTCAGCTTTAACACTTTGCCGACAGGGTCTTCATTTCCAAAATACTTGTAAGCCGTTTTCTCTGAAATTACAATAGTCAATGGCGCTTGCAGTGCCGTCTCAGGGTTTCCCTGTTTGAAATTAAACGAGAAGATACGGAACAAATCAGCATCTGAAAAAGCAACTTTGTCTTCTTTAAAACGTTTTGTTTGATATTCGATCAGGACATAATCTCGTGGTAAAATCCTGGTAAAGGCTTTAATTTCCGGGATGTTATCAGCTAATAATTGTGCCACCGGAGGCCCATGATAGGGGTGCTCCGGGTTACACAACCTGTAAATAGTATCGGCATTTTTGTGAAACCGATCATAACTCAACTCATGCCTGACATATAAGAACAGTAAAATACATACTGCCAATCCTATCGTTAAGCTTGATATGCTTATTAAAGAATATGTTTTACTTCTGAAGAGATGAGCTATTGCAGTTTTTATATAATTCTTTATCATTGGTTCGAGGTTTAAAATTCGTTTTACTCCGCCTTCAATGCCACAGCAGGATTGATCCCTGATGCCTTGTATGCTTGAAAACTAACAGTTAGTAATGCCAGGATAAGAGCTCCCAGGGCAATGATGCCAAAAACAAGGGCGCTCATGTCAATGTGATAGGCGAATTCATTCAGCATCTCTCCTATCACGTACCATCCAATGGCAAATGCAATGACAATGGAAATGATGACAAGGATGAGAAACTCCCGCGACAGGGAATAGATCACAGAGAATACTCCTGCCCCCATAGCCTTTCTAATCCCGATTTCACGGGTACGCCGACTTGCTGCATACGAGGAGAGTCCATAAAGTCCCAGACAGGCAATGATGATCGCCACAATCGTGAAGTATTTCAGAAGCAATCCCATCCTCATCTCTACTCTATATAGTGCATCATAATCCTGATCAATGAACGTATAATCAAGTGGATAATCAGGAATGACCTTTTGCCAGGTCTTCTCCAGTGCAGCTATTGAAGCAGGGAGATCACCAGGTGCCAGTCTGACCAGGATCACATTAAGATAACCTGTTTCGGTAAGTACAAATGCCATGGGTTCGATGGGCTCTTCGGCCCCGGAGTAATGGAAATTTTTTAACACACCTACAATAACCCCTTCAATCCCAACGAAGTTGAATCGCTTCCCAACCACATCGTCTCCCCCCATCACCTTCACCACCTCTTCATTGACGAGAAAATTACCCGTCGTATCCCGGGCCAGATCTCCCGGAAAATCTCTGGAGAAATCGCGACCGGCCAAAAGATCCATTTTCATGGTGGAGACGTAATCATAATCGACAGCATTAAACCCGATCAGAACCTCCTGCTCCGGGTCTTTCCCATCCCATTCTACGCCACCTGAGTTGCTTCCCATCATCACCGGATTTGAATTGGAAGAGGTTACTCCTAAAACCAACGGATTGTTTAACAGCTCTTTCTTTAGTAAATAATACTTATCCTTCATATTTCTCGCCATTGGAATGCAAACCATGTTCTCCTTATCGAAACCAAGCTCCTTTTCCTGCATATATCTCATCTGCAGATACATAAAAATGGCCCCAAGGGCAATGAAAATTGAAAGTGTAAACTGAACAACAACCAGGACCCTCCGTAACCAGCCGTTTCTTCTACCCGTCATCGTTTCTCCCTTAAGTACCAGCACCGGCTTCAGGGAGGAGAGATAAAAAGCGGGATAGATGCCTGCCAAGAGTCCTGTCACGATGCCTGTAATAAGAAACCCAACGATGAATTTCAACTGGAAAATATCGGTTAAAGAAAAACTCTTGCCCGAAATTGAATTGAAAACACTTAATGAAAGAGCGACAAGGATGACAGCAACAACCAGTGCCATCATCACCAGCACAAGCGATTCAATCATGAATTGAACGATCATAGCCGTTCGGCTTGCCCCTGATGCCTTTTTAACCCCGATCTCTTTGCCTCTTGTCGCTGCTTTGGCTGTTGCCAGGTTGATGAAATTGATGCAGGCAATCAAGAGGATAAAGATGGCAATGGCAATAAAAATATAGACTCTCAGGATGGCTCCCTGGCTATCCCCAAAACCATAAGATGAATAGAGCTGAAGGTCCAGGAGTGGGAATAGAAAAAACTGTGCATTGCTTTCAGGGTTATGCTCTCTGACAATGGATGTCAGTTTCTTATTGACCGCTTCAATGTCCGCTCCTTTATTGACGAGGGCAACCGAATAGATGCTGTTGTTCCCCCATGAATCGCTTGCCATTCCGATCTCTTTCACATATTCGTAGGGAAGGATTGCTTCAAATGTGAACCTCGAGTTTTTCGGAAGATCCTGCATCACAGCTCCTACAGTGAACCGGATTTTATTCTCAAGTTCGATGGTTTGCCCGATAGGGTTCTCATCTCCAAAATACTTTTTCGCAAGCTTTTCCGTGAGTACAATTCCATGAGGATCCCGTAAGGCAATTTTTGCATCTCCTTGTAATACCGGAAGTGTGAAGATGTCGAACAACCCCGAATCAGCAGCCATTATTGATGATTCATAAAAAGTTTTATTCCCGAATCGGAACAAAAACCGTGGCAGGCGAACCAGCCGGGCGGTGACCAGGAGTTCTGGGATCTGCTCCTGCCACACTGGAGCGCAGGGATAAGGGGTGACAGATACCCGGTAGCGTTCTCCTGAATAAAACTGGTCCTGATTGATCACGTAGATCTGGTCAGCTTGTTCATTAAAGGTTTCATAGCTGAATTCATCCATTACCCACATCAGGATGAGCAGTGCAGCAGCCAGTCCAACAGCCAGCCCGGCAATGTTGATGAATGTATACCCCTTTTGTCTTGAAATATTCCTAAAAACGGTTCTGAAGATATTTTTTAACATGATAACACCGTGTTTCTGATTAATCTATTCGCTTCTGAGTGTCTCAACAGGATTGACCACAGCTGCCCTGTACGACTGGTAGCCGATGGTAATCATGGTGATGAGGTAACTGACAATCCCGGTGACGACAAATATCCACCAGGAGATAGTGGTTTTATAAGCATAGTTTTCCAGCCACCGGTGCATGACATACCAGGCAACAGGAGTAGCAAGGATAAAAGCGATTAACACCAGTTTTGTGAAGTCAAAGGAGAGAAGGCTAATGATCTGTGTTATATCTGATCCGTTTACTTTCCGGATGCCAATCTCTTTTTTTCGTTGTTCGGTGGTAAACAAGGCAAGACCAAACAACCCAAGTGCACTCACGAAAAAAGCCAATACTGTGAATATCATGAGGATCTGTCCCAATCTGCTTTCGGCAGCATACTGACGATTCAGGCTGTCATCAAAAAACTCATATTCAAATGGCTGATAAGGAGCAAACTGCTTCCATTCCGTTTCAAGTATGCTGATGGCTGAGGTGAGGCCAGTATTCGGTTTAAACCTGACCGTAATGGCGCCTGTGCTCTCTCCATTGAAAAACACAAGAGGCGCCACAGGTATGTGCATCGATTCAAAATTGAAATCCTCCACCACCCCTATTACAGTGTACAGGGTCACTTCCTCTTCACTGATTGGCAGTCCAATCTTTTGCCCGATAGAATTATCCCAACCAAAAAACCTTGCGGCAGTTTGATTGATAAGAACAGCTACCGTATCCGTATGAAATTCTTGCGAGAAATTTCTCCCTTCTACGATCTTCATTCCCATTGTTTGCAAATAATCGCAATCAATCAACCATTGTTGATAAACAGTCAGCTCATCCGTCTTGATCCCATCCTTAAACAGGACGCCATCCGATCTGTTTGAAGCGATTGGGAGAAATCCACTCACAGATGCGCTCTCAACCGAAGGATTTTTCAATAATTCCGATTTAAAGTCTTCCGTGCTGTTTCCCAACAAGTACGCATTATTCAGTACAACAAGATTCTCCTTATCGTATCCGAGTTTTTTATTCTGGATGAAAGACATTTGCTTCATCAGCAAAAGGGTAGACATCATCAGGATTAACGAGATCACAAACTGGCCCGTGACCAGGACGTTTCTGAACAGGGATTTCTTCCTGCCCATAAACATCTCCTTCCTGATGGCATCGATGGGTTTGAAAGAGGAGAGATAGAGGGCTGGATAACTTCCCGCTAAAAGAGCTGTCACCAGGATCAGCACCAAAAGTCCAATCCATGTTTTCGGATCCAGCAAATGGAGTGACAGCATTTTTCCGGAAAGGGAGTTAAAATAAGGAAGGGAAAATTCCACTAGGGTGACAGCGATCACTACAGCGAGTAGAACGATAATGAATGACTCTGAAACGAATTGAACAGCCAGGTTCCCCTTCCCATCCCCGTACATCTTTTTAAGGCCAACCTCTTTTGTCCTCACGGAAGCCTTAGCGGTGGAAAGATTTGTGAAGTTGATGCAGGCCAGAACCAGGATAAAGAGGGCAACGATGGAAAAAATGTAAACATACTGAACATCGCTGTTGGCTTCAAGTTCTCTTACGTAATTGGAGTGCAAGTGAATATCTGTTAACGGTTGAATTTTGAGATTCATGTTTGTCCCGCCCTGTTTGATTTTCTCCCACGATTGTCCCATGTACCGCTCAATCTGAGCGGCCACATATTTGTCCACCAGCATGGACAATTTCTTTTCGAAAGCGGCAGCATCGGCATGCTCCCTGAGCAAAACATAGGTATTGAAATTATTGCTTACCCAAACATCCTCAGTGCTTTCAGAACGACCGCTAAGGGATGCAATGAACTCGGGCCGGAAATGGGATGCAGAAGGGATGTCTTTATAAACACCTGTAATCTGATAATCTGTGCGGTTGTTAAGGTTTAATATTTTTCCGACAGGGTCTTCATTACCAAAGTACTTTCTGGCCATAGACTGATTCAATACAATGGAACGGGGAGCTGTGAGGGCAGTTTCCGGATCTCCGGTGGCAAACGGCAGCGTAAACACATCAAAAAGGGTGGAATCCGCATAAAGGATCTTCTCTTCCTTGAAGCTTTTCTCTCCGAAACGAATGATACAGCCACCATAATCCCGGAACCTGGCTACATTCTCAACCTCCGGGAACTCATTTTTTAACGCAGCTGCCATCGGGGCGGGCGTTGTAACCGATTTGAACTCCTGTCCGTTTAGGGTGAGCTCATTCCTGATTCTATAGATCCGGGAAGCGTTTTGGTTGTATCTATCATAGGAGAGCTCATCAGTTACCCACAGCATGATCACGATAAACCCTGCCATTCCAATCGCCAGTCCCAGAATATTCAGGGCGGAGAACATTTTGTTCCGCATGGTGACCCTCAAAAAAAGCTTGAAAAATGTGTTCATACTATTTCAGTTCTACTTTGTCGTTATCGCCAAAAATGGTGTAGTCGGAGACAATCACCTGTTCGCCCGGACTCAACCCTTCGTTTAATTCATAATACTGTGGATTCTTCCTTCCAATGCGGATTGAACGTTTGGTGGCAAAGGTGCCGGTCTCGTCTACTACAAAGATCCACTGACCACCTGTGGTCTGGTAAAAACTTCCCTGGGGAATCTGGAGTGCTTCAACCGGCTGTCCGAGTTGCAGTTTGATGAAGTAGGACTGGCCGATACGAATATTTTCAGGAAGGTCTCCGGTAAATACCAGGTCGATCTTGAACTTGCCATTCCGAACTTCAGGATATACTTTTTTGATCTCAAGAGTAAGCGTATCGTCAGTTTTTTCAATGTATCCGAGTAATCCGGTTCGGATGCGGTCGATATAATGTTCATCGACTGTGGCCTCAATCTTATATGAGGTTAGCACATTGATCTGCCCGATCCGGAATCCGCGCTGGATGGATTGTCCGATCTCAACCAACAGGGACCCGATTTGTCCGTCCATGGGAGCTTTAACGTTAAGGTAATCCTGCTGCTGTTTTACCAGGTTGAGGTTAAGTTGCATGTTGCGCAGGTTTTCAGTAATCTGTTCAATCTGAAGACTGCGAAAGCTGGAATCCTGCTTCTGACGAAGGATGACGAGTGCAAGTGATTTTTCTGCCAGCTGATAGTCCTCCTCAGATGTGAGGTAATCCTCCATCGGAATGAGTTCATCTTTGATAAGCACTTTATTCTGTTCAAAATGGCGCTTTTTTGCCATCAGGTCAAATTGGGCATTCAGCAGTTCCCTTTCCAGGGAGTGTTTTTCCTGCTCCATACGGATACGCACCTCACGTAGAAAATTCGCTTTCTCTGCGAGTTGAGCTTCACTATTCAGAATATTTAAATTGAGGTCGTTGTTGGTCAGTTTCAGGATGATATCCCCTTTGTGGACCATACTCCCCTCTTCCAGGAGGATCTCCTCTACCTTGCCTCCCTCATAGGCATCCAGGTAAATGGTGGAAATAGGGGCAGCATTCCCGTCGATGGTGATATAGTCGTTAAACACACCCAGAAAAACGGTAGCAATTGTAACCCTCTCCTTGTCGACCCGAACCGTGCTGGTCCAGTCTCGCAAGGCAAAGAAGAGAATCAGGGCTAACAGGATTACACCCCCTGCAATATATTTCCAGTATTTCTTTGGGATCCACCGGTTCTCCTTGATGACCCGATCCATTCCGATTGAAGGCTGATTGTTCATGATTTTCGAATTTTACCCCTAAATCCCCTAAAGGGGACTTACTTTTGGTTATTGTTTCTTCTATTTACGTCTTACATCTTACGTCTTACGTACTTAACAAAGATCCTGTCATCAGGAACCGGATATAGCGTTCCTTCAGCAGCGCCTGCAAACCTGTGCGCAGCACCTCTGTTTTTGCCCTGAATACCTTGTTTTTCTGAATGTAATATTCAATGATGTTGATCATTCCCTTTTCCAGTTTCTTCTCAGCCGCTTCAAATGCTTTCTGGCTCTGTAGGAGTTGTTTTTGCGCGGAGGCATATTCAGCCCGGGCTGATCGCCAGTCGGTAAGTGATCGTTCCACACCCATAAGAAGCTTGTGCGCTTCATCATCATACTGCACTTTAGCCTGTTGATACTCCAGCTTGGATTTACTTAATTTCGTGTATTTTGAGAGTTTAGTAAACAGGGGAATCTCAATACCCAAACTCAGGTACTCACTTCCATTATTTGAAAACTGATCTGGGAAAGGAATCACCAGATTGTTGTCATCTTTCAATGTAGTTGCATAGGCTGTATTCCATCCTGCATAGAATCCAATCCGTGGCGAGAAGGATCCCTGGCTGATATTGACAGCTTTTTTTGCTGCGCTCAACTGATTTTCAACCATCTTCATATCGGGTAGCGTTTCAGAGGCCAAACCGAACAATTCAACCATCGACAACGTATCCATGGTTTGTGAGAATAGGGAGAAAATAACGGTATCGATATCCAAACTATCATCCAGAGGATAGTTCATCTGGTATTTCAAGTCGAGAGAAGCTTGTATTAGCAGGTGGTGAGCCTGAACCAGCAGAAAGCTGTCGGCAGCCAGGTTGGCCTCTATCTCAAGCAGGTCTGTTCCGGCTTTCCGTCCCACATTCACTAGTTTTGTGGTGTAATCGAGCTGTTCGCGTGAGAGTTGGAAATTCTCCCAGGCAATGGATGAAAGTCCTTCTTTGAGCAACACATCAAAATAGGTGTTGATGACGGAAAATGCTACTTCGTTTTTCACCTGTTGCAACTTGTTCTTCTCGGCTTGGTAATTGAATCGTTCCATCGCAATGGTATTGATCTTCATAAAACCCGAGAAGATCTCCACAGCCGTATATACCCCATACGTATTGTTCAGAAACTGAACGTCGATATAAGTATTTGTGCTTGGGTCGATACTTCTGCCATAATACTGGTTGAGAGACGATTCAGCAGAAAGCGAGGGCAGCAGGTTGTTGTTTGCCTGAAGGTAGTCGGTCTTTTGAATACGGACGCCCAGCTGCTGCGATCGTACCGAAAGGTTATTATCCCAGGAATATTGAATACACTTGTCGACATCCCAAACAGACTGTCCATTCAGGATTCCGGCAAACAAAAACAGGCAGAGGCCTCCGATGAAAAGGTAAGGTTTCATGATCAAACAGCTACAGCCTGTCTGGCAACCTCTTCCGTAACCACCTGACCATCGAACAAGTTGATGACCCTATGTGCGAATGCAGCATCACGTTGGGAGTGGGAAACCATGATAATGGTTGTTCCCTGCTTATTCAGTTCCGTTAGAAGGTTCATGACCTCAATCCCATTTTTTGAGTCAAGGTTACCGGTTGGCTCATCGGCCAGAATCAGTTTTGGGTTTGGAACCACGGCACGGGCAATCGCCACACGCTGCTGTTGCCCACCTGAAAGCTGCTGCGGAAAATGCTTTTTCCGATGCCCGATTTTCATCCGGTCGAGGATGTCCATCACCATCTCCTTACGTTTGCTGCTGCTAATTTTAAGATAAAGGAGTGGCAACTCCACATTTTCGTAAACATTCAACTCATCTATCAGGTTGAAGCTCTGAAAGACAAACTGGATGTTACCTTTCCGGTATTGAGTTCTCTTGCCTTCCCGGTATTTCGACACATCTGTTCCATCAAAGAGATACGCTCCATCTGTGGGATTATCGAGCATCCCAAGGATGTTCAGCAACGTTGATTTCCCGCATCCGGAAGGCCCCATCACAGCCACAAATTCGCCTGCTTTTACTTCAATGGATACGTTGTTTAATGCTGTAGTCTCGATCTCGTCGGTTCGGAATCGTTTGGTTAAATTAACTGTTTTAATCATTGGAATGGATATTTAATTGATGATAGACGTAGTATATCAAACATTGTGCCATTCGTTTTATATATTTGATTTTCTGTGCTTTATGCAATTTTTTAAAAATATTTTGTAAACATACATTACATGCTACTGTAAATTTTCTTTACATTTGCTCTTAGAAATTTATTCATCGGAATATGGAAGTAAAAACAAAAGAGGGTCGCCTGCTCATCGTAGATGACAACAAAAGCGTATTAAATGCCCTTCGTATGCTGCTCAGATTTGAATTTGAAGAGGTCCACACCCTAACTGGTCCAACTACGTTGATTCATGAGGTTGCACAATACGAACCCGACGTGGTATTGCTCGACATGAACTTCAAGGTGGGAGAAAACTCTGGGAATGAGGGCATTTATTGGCTCAGGGAAATCAAGCGTATGCGACCCGACACGGAAGTGGTGATGTTTACGGCATACGGCGATGTGGAACTGGCGGTAAAAGCAACCCGGGAGGGGGCTACCGATTTTGTTCTAAAACCATGGGAAAATGAAAAATTACTTGCCACCTTGAGAGCAGCATACAGATTAAAGAAGTCGACAGAGACAGTTGACGGTCTCCGGCAACGTGAACAGGAACTCAAAAACGAGTTAAATAGGGATGAGCGGATGATTATTGGTGTGTCTCCTGCAATGCAGAAGGTGATGGAAGTAGTAAAGAAAGTGGCGAGGACTGATGTCAACGTCCTGATCACAGGTGAAAATGGGACCGGGAAAGAACTGATCGCCAAAGAGCTTCACCGCCTTTCCGACCGCTACAACGAATTGCTGGTTAGTGTTGATCTTGGATCGGTTTCAGAAAGTCTTTTTGAAAGCGAAATGTTTGGTCATACCAAGGGATCCTTTACGGATGCCTATGAGGATCGAACAGGGAAAATCATGCTGGCCAACCATGGAACCCTACTGCTCGACGAGATTGGGAACCTCCCTTTGAGTCTACAATCGAAACTCCTCAATGTGTTGCAAAACAGGGTGGTGATTCCCGTTGGTTCAAACAAGGAACTCCCGGTCAACATCCGGCTGATCAGCACCACCAATAAAAACTTATTGGAGATGGTTAAGGAGAGGGAATTCCGACAGGATCTTCTTTACCGGGTAAACACAATACATATTGATCTTCCTCCACTTCGCCAGCGCAGAGAGGATATCGAGATCCTCGTGAACTTCTTCACCGGTAAGTATTGTCAAAAATATAAGAAACCCAACCTAACCATCAATTCCCAAGCCATGGAGCGTCTCAAATCCTACCCTTGGCCAGGGAATATCAGGGAACTCCAGCACACCATTGAAAAAGGAGTCATCTTATGCGAAAACAACCATATCACACCATGGGACCTCTACCTCAGTCAACCCGAGGATCCAATGTTCGAGAAGAATGTTACACTAGAAGATATGGAACTCCGCATGATCCGTAAAGAGTTGCAAACAGAGGGGCAAAATCTCAGTGTTGTGGCCAGAAATCTTGGCATCTCGCGACCAACCCTCTATAAAAAGATGAAAAAATATGGGCTATAAAAGAGTAACGTTCACTACGGTGATCAATATCGCGATCATTCTCTTGGCTGGATTTTTTGCCGGTATGCTTACACTATTTTACAATGAACCCTGGTATCTGTTGATCCTGATCCTGGCGCCATTGGCTACCTTCCGCATCATTTATACGTTTGACCAGTCGAACAGGCAGATTGCCTTCTTCTTCGAGGCAATCCGAAATGAAGATTCGGCGCTTAAGTTCCCCACGGAGATAAAGGGGCGATCGCTTCGGCATCTTTACAGGAGCTTAAATGAACTCAACGAACAAATTCAGGCTATCAAACTGAAGAATGAGTACCTGGAGAAATATTATCAGAGTTTCATTCAACATGCAGCCATCGGCCTCATTGCGATCAACGGGGAGAATGATGTAGAGATCATGAATGAAAAGGCATTTGACTATGCCGGTATCCCATCATTCACCCCCTTGCATCTAATTCCCCTGAGAGACCCGGATCTGTTCAGGATTCTATGTACTATCTCTCCCGGAGAAACCATATCGTACAAACGATTTACCAGCGACTCCCAGATGAACCTGCTGATCCTCGCCAGGGAAATCCGCTATGGAGGCAAAGTTTCAAAACTGATTTCACTCCAAGACATCCGTTATGAGTTGGATGAAAAGGAACTGGACTCCTGGCAGAAACTCATTCGGGTGTTGACTCATGAAATCATGAACAGCATCGCTCCGATCGTCTCCCTTAGCGGAACACTACGGAGGTTTTTTGTAACAGAAGACAGACCTGTTCGACCCGAACAAATCGATGACGAAGTGATCGAAAATGCCATCCTGGGATTAGATACCATTGAAGAGCGAGGGAATGGTCTACTGGATTTTGTAAATAGTTACCGGCGGCTCACCCGAATTCCAACACCCAACTTCTCTCCTGTCTTAGTAAAGGAGTGGCTTAATCAGGTTCAGCTTCTTATGCGTGATCAGTTTGATCGTCACCATATAGAAGTTCACTGTAGTATAGATCCAAAAGTCAAGGAAATTTCAGGAGATGAAAAACTGTTGACCCAGGTCCTTATCAACATCCTGAACAATGCCATGGAAGCGTTAGTGGATAAGCCAGAGGATCGGATGATCCACATCTCCGTCTCTCTCTCAAAACAAACGCGTCCTGTAATCCGTATTGCCAATAACGGCCCTTGCATACCTCGCGATGTTGCCGACAAGATCTTTATCCCTTTCTTTACGACAAAAGAACAGGGTTCCGGAATTGGACTGAGCCTTTCGCGTCAAATCCTTCGCCTCCATCATGGAAGCATTCACCTGGAGTCAAGTGAGAAGGAGACGGGGTTTATTATCACCTTCTAGTATTACGCGATACGAGATCCGAGATGCCTGATTCCAGGGGATCAGTGATCAATGACCGATAACTGAGGTCTGAGGTTGTGTCAAATTCCCACCGTAAAGATTCCTCCTTTCATCGGGCGTTTTCCGGGATTCACCGAATTAAATCAAATTAGCGGCTATTCATTGTAACTCAAGGAGTTGTTTTCCGTCATATTGACCAGAAAACAAAAATGCAGAACCTAAAAACAATGAACACCATGAAATTAATCATCATCTTCATAGCCCTCTTTGGAATTCAGATCACAAACTCATTCGGAGAAGTAATCGATGTTAGAAATAGTGTAATTGTATCAGAAGGGACCACTTGCCTTGGGTGCCCCTCTTTAGCCCCGGTTGTGCCTTTGTTCGCCACTTTTGAGGACCAGAAGGAATTACAGGGATTAATGGTCCAAACTCAGCTAACACCTGAGATACCGATGGAGGCCGATTTTGAAGACGTAGCCCCGGAAATCAGCACAGATACGATTGAATTATCTCCCTTGGTCCCTATGAAAGCCGACTTCAGCACGACATTGTAATACCCCCTATATATCCCCCTTGTTTTGGTCAAAAAGCTGCCCCGAGATTCGAGGCAGCTTTTACTTTTTTATAACTATTGTTTGACAGACCAATTAGTATATGATAATGGAGATAAAGACGAACGAAAGACGAATGGAAGACGAATGAAAGACGAACCTATGTTGAGTGCCCCCAATTTTTCCGTTCAGGAAGACCGTACTTTTTCCGATGTATTTACGATTATTCAGCCTTTGAAATGCTAAAGACGTCACTCCCATTTTCGCGGGCCATCTCCATGGCTGGTTGTTTCTGCATGATATCTCCTCCCCAATGGTTATGGTCGTAAATATGCGGAGTTTCAAACCAACTTTCAATGTTCATGGCAATGTTGAACGTGAGGGAATCCTGATCCTTCATGGTGAAATCTGATTCTGGGAGGGATACTATAAACCAGTTTTGTACAAATGCATAGATAGAGTCGGGATTATATCCTCCTCCTTGATAAAGTTGCCCAATGCCCATATGAAAATCGAATGGAATTGTATGTCGGGTGGTATCTTCCCATTTTCCATTAATCATCATATAGTGATAACCCCCTCCCAATACGGTTGGCCATGCCATGAAGACTTCCGGAGGATTTACATACATAAATGACTGGTTCTTTTCCTCTGAGATGCCAAAAATAAAAGTGATGGAATCGTATTCACCTGCAGGGATCTGATCGAATATACGGATGGTTTGGGTTTCCGGGATATCTATATCAATGTAAAAGATATCTTTCCAATCCTCCACAATCTTCCGGCTTCCATCTGACTTATAAAACGTAATATCTGAAATAAAATACTTCACCTCTGTGATCAGATAATTATTACCGGCAGCATTGGTATAAATAAGTTCATTCTGATGCAGCGGATCTCCATCTACCAGGTGAGAAAAGTCAAATACAACATTACCGGCAGGAATTCGTGGCGGATCTTCCTTCTTCTCAGTGCATGAATTCCCTCCTGCAACCATCATCACTACGAGGAAAAAGGTCAAAGACCTGTTCATAATATCAGAATTTAACGGCTAAATTTACATAAAAAACCCTGCCGGGTTCGTACAGCCGTTGCAAACTGCCAACAATCCTCCGGTTCAGGTGTTCATAATAGGCATTGTCGAAAATATTGTCCACACCAGCTGCAATGGTGAAATAGCTACAGGGAGTGTAGCTCAGTGACGCAGCAGCTACAACAAAACCCGGAGTCTTCTGTTCATCATAGGCCTCCGAAACCCGGTTCTGAGCATTGACCATCCTTAGCGTGAATCCAGGGACCAGCTTCTTCCTGAAAAAATCATATGAAAAATGGATGGTTCCTTCAAGAGGGGGGATTTCCGGCAACGGATCATTGTAAACAGTCTCTTCTCCCACCACCTCCCCTTCCGAAACAATATATTTTATAGCATCGGGGTTTGTTCCATAAGTGACTGCAGCTGATGCCATTAGGTGCCATTTTTTTTGAAAAGGCGAGCTAAAACTGAACTCAAAACCAGTCAGATAGACCAGGTTTTCGTTTGAAAACTGTTTGACCCCAACAGCCCCCTGCGTGGAAGGTTTAATAACCGAGGGGGAAATTATCTTTCCGAGAATATAGTTATGCACGAGGGAGAAAAAACCGTTTGCAGTAAAAGAACCCACTTCCGGAAGATAGTAATCGAGGGAAACATCTACCTGGTAATTCTGTTCCGGTTTTAATTGTGGATTTCCCAGGTAGTCGTAAGAATCAAACTGTACCGGCATCAGTTTAATGAAGCGCTCGAGAATCGAAGGGCTTCGTGTTCCCAGTCCCAGGGCTGCGGTGAGATAAAGCTCTGAGACCAACCTCTTTTTCATGCCTGCACTGAAACTTACATTCAGGAAGTCAGAATTCAACTTGTCGAAATAGGTGATCCCATCGTTGATAAGGTGAAACGTATCAGCCGAATTGGCCTGGTTGTAATCGAGCCTGATGGCTGCGGAAAAATCAACACTGCCAAAGCGGGATTGCAATTCATTGAAAATTCCTGCATTATTCCATACAGTCTGGTTAAAGACATTGGTATATTTCACCGATGTAAAGGTATCTCCGCTCATAATCATCTTCATCGTCATCTTCTTCTGCCCGTCCTTATATATATGCTCAAAATCAAGTCCGGTAAGAATTTTACAATCCCCTGCCAGATACGAACCAACCACTTTCCCTCCTGCGTCCCATGCATCCACAATCGTGATTGCCTGCATGATGCTTGCCACCGGACGGTTGTAATTGTCCATAACATGGTGGACCGATGAAACATATCCCATAACCTGCAGGGAGTTCCAGATCTTGCCCAGGTCAGATATCTCATAATTTACGGAAGCTATGTGGGTCTTGTCAAGTTGCTCATCCATAGGAAGGGCGGGAAACATCACGTCATTTCCCTGGTTATATGCATAAGAGAGAGTGAAATGGTGCTTCTCTTTGATCTGGAAACCGGCGCCCGCCGTTACATATGATTTTCTGAAGGAGGTGTTATACAGCTCTCCGTTCCCGGCAGTATAACTCCCATATCCCTTGAAACCACCGCTGATACGAAAATAAAAATCACGACTTCCACCTGCCAGTTCCAGGTGTTCACGCTGGCCATTCCAGTTCGATTCAAACCCATAAAGGACCTTCCCGTGGATCGTCGGGTGTAAATAAGGCTCTGGTTGTATGGTTTGAATGTTGATCAGGGCTCCCATCACCGGCCCATACTTCAGTAAAAAAGGTCCTTTCACAAGTTCAATCCCGCTGATATCTTCATTTTCCACATGCGCAACGACAGGATCCATCCTGTTTGGACAACCTCCCTCAATCTTCACCCCATTATTCAGAAGAACTGTTACCTGGTTATACTTGAACCCCCTGACTACCGGATCAATAGCAATCCCTCCCTTCCGGATCCCCGATACATTGGGTTCCTGTCGAAGAAAGTCACCGATGTCATGAATCGGTTCATAGCTAAAATTTTTCATTAAGATAGATTCCATGGGAAAAATCGGTACTTGCTTCCCGAATACCTTAACCTCCTCCAGGGTTACAGTATCTCCCGTACTAGATTCCTGGGAAGAGGCCAACAAGGGAACAAAAAAGAAAAAGAATCCCACCAGCAAACGGATCGGGAAACCCGTTACCGGTTCAGTACTGTTTTTTATTGACGTAACCTTCATGTTTATGATAGGTTTGATGATTGTCCTTAATTTCACTAGTTTCAATGCGGATTGGTTTATGGTTATTGTCAACTGCCGCAAACGTGAATAATGCATCAACTGCCTTCTGCCTATGATCTGTATACATTTCTTCGACATGTATCTCAACCTGCACTTCTATTTTTGCTTTCTTTACGTTGCTTACTATACCAATAATTTCAATAATTGTTCCTACATATATTGGAAGTTGAAAATTAACTTTTTCTACCGAAACCGTCACCATTTTCTTTTTTGTAAATCGGGTAGCAGTAATATATGCTACTTCATCCATCCATTTCATAATGGTTCCACCGAACAAAGTTTCATGGTCATTTAGAGTAAATGGAAAAATAATTTTAGAAAGCTTTGTTTCAGATTTTCTGATTCTTTCCTCCATATCTATTTTTTTACAAAATTATTAAAAATAGTTTTGCAAATGATCAATAGTTCACTAATTTTGTAGCGAACAATAGATCATTTAACTATGTCGCCTCGGGTAAAAACACCAAGAAAAATTCAAAATCCTCCATTAGTGAAAGGCTTTAAACCATATGGACCCGGTTCGGGAAAGCAGAATTCTGAACCTGTTATTTTGCTATATGAAGAATATGAAGCACTTCGATTGTGTGATTATGAGATGTATAATCATCAAGAGTCATCTCTCATGATGGGTGTTTCAAGACCGACGTATACAAGGATTTATGCCTCTGCTCTTCAAAAAATTGCAAAAGCATTTGTTGAAGGAAGTCAAATTTCTATTGAAGGCGGCAAAGTCTATTTCAATAGCGACTGGTATCATTGTGGTGGATGCAATTGTTATTTTAATAATCCCGAGAAAGAGAAGGAAATGAAAAATTGTCCTTTATGTGGCAACCTGCAAATAACACCTTTTGACAGTGAAATGACAATGGATGAGACTAGGATAAATATATAAAACTCAATAACATGAAAGTGGCTATAACATCCAGAGGGAATACCTTAAGTTCACTAGTAGATCAACGCTTTGGGCGTTGCGCATGTTTTGTTATTTATGATACAAAGAGCAGGACCATTGAATTTATTCCCAATCCCAACAAAGATGCAGAAGAAGGGACCGGGTCAGCGTCAGTTGAATTAGTTGCATCAAGATCTGTACATAAAATTGTATCAGGAAGTTTTGGGATGAAAATCAAACCCTTGCTCGATAGTTTAAAAATTCAGATGATTGTCATTAAAGGACAAGAAAAGACAATCAAAGATATCATTGAAATATTAGATCACTAAAAATTTAAAAAATGCCAAATCTTAATGGAACTGGTCCTGAAGGAGAAGGTTCTCGTTCGGGGCGTAAATTAGGGAGGTGCAGTAATATACCTGCTGAAGAAAAATTAAAATCCCTTGGAAAAGGAATGGGTAAAAAGCGTAAGTCTGGTGGCGGCAAGGGAAAAGGAAAGCGCCTGAAAAGCGGGTTAGAGGGGGCAATTAACAAATAAAGTCATGAGCAAGGTCAGGGATTTATTAAAAATGTCCGGGTATTCGGCCAAGGCGATAGAATATTATGAAAATCATGTGAATGTTGGAAGTATCGAAAACCCGGATGCCCATTATATGTTTACAGGTCCCTGTGGCGATACGATTGAACTTTTTCTGAAGATTAAATCGGATGTCATTACAGAGGCAAAATTTCAAGCTATAGGATGTGCAGACACTTTCACATCAGGTTCAGCTCTTACTAAGATGATAAATGGTAAAACGCTGAAGGATTGTGAGAATTTGGATGATAACGATATACTAAATCATTTGGGTGCGATGCAGCAACAGAAAGTCCACTGTGCACGGCTAGCCATATTGACTTTAGAAAAGACGATTGAACAATATGAGAAAAAGAAATAACTTTTAATAAGATGAAATGAAAAAAATCATTGCAATTCCAATTGAAAACGGAGAACTATGTCCACATTTTGGCCATTGCCAGGCATTTGCCTATGTTGAAGTCACCAACAACAGTATTACTAACATTACGGTGATGAACCCTCCGGAACATCAACCAGGAACGTATCCCCGGTGGGTTGCCAACAAAGGAGCAACGGATGTGATAGCCGGAGGCATGGGCCAAATGGCTATTAATCTCTTTAACGAGGCAGGTGTTAATGCTTTTGTTGGCGCTCCCATTGATACTCCTACCAATTTGGTGAACAATTTTCTGGCTGGAAAACTAACGTTGAATGCCAACTATTGCGACCATCACGGGGATGATTGCGGACATGACCATCACTGAGAAAAACTCTCTAAAGATTGCTGTTGTTAGTGGGAAAGGAGGAACAGGAATGATATGGAAATAGCATATGTCCTCATAGCACTTTTTCTTGGCAGTATAGGGAGTGTGGCTCTTGCGGGATTAATGCTCACGCTAAACAATGAAAAACTAAAGAAAGTTTCTACCTATCTGATGTATCTCGCGGGAGGCACGCTTCTGGGAGCGGCTTTTCTCGGCATGATACCGAAAGCAATCAGTATGACTGATTCTACTCAAGTATTTCAAAGCATACTGATAGGAATTCTGTTTTTTTTCGTGCTTGAAAAGATAATCCTTTGGCGAAGTTGCCGCAATCAGAATTGTGAAAGGCATATGCATGCCGCTGTGCCTTTAATATTAATTGGGGATGCCTTTCATAACGCGGTAGATGGAGTGGTTATCTCCGCTTCGTTTCTGACCTCTCCCGAGTTGGGAATTTTTGTCACACTCTCCGTTATTCTTCACGAAATACCGCAAGAACTGGGGGATTTTGGTATCCTGATAAAGAGTGGACTGTCGCGCAGCCGGGCTTTATGGTTTAACTTGTTGTCGGGAAGCACAGCCATAATCTTTGGAGTTCTGGCATACTATACGCTGGATTCAGTCACATCGTTAATTCCTTATGCTCTTGCTTTCTCAGCAGCAAGCTTTTTATACATCGCCCTTGCTGACTTAATCCCTGAGATGCACCGCAGAACCTCTTTAAAAGACTCACTTATTCAGATAGTGTTGATCCTGTTCGGAATTTTAATTATTTACTTGGCTAAGCAATGGAACTGAGTAACCCTTTGAAAATTGCTGTTGCCAGCGGAAAATGAGGTACAGGAAAAAGTAAAAAACAACTAACCAATAAAAACTAAATCGTATGAAAATTGCCTTAACAGCTTCCGGAAAAACGTGGGATTCTATGATTGATCCTCGTTTTGGAAGAACCGAGTTCATCGTGGTTTATGATGAGAAAACACAGCAACTAACAGTAGTTGACAATAGTTCTGTTAAAAACGAAGCACATGGAGCAGGAACAGCCACTGCACAAAAGATGTATGATCTGAAACCCGATGTGCTAATCACAGGAAACGGTCCCGGCGGAACGGCAGCTCAGGCGCTTAAACATCTGAACATGAAGATTTTCGTTGATGCGCACGATATGACCCTGAAGCAAGCTTATGAACAGTATAAAACTGGCAAGCTTAAAGAAATTTAATCCGACAGCATATGAAGTGGTAACTTAATAACATAATCATGAACAAGAAGTTATATCCTGATTCAGGGGTTGAGTTGACCCCATTCATAGCAAAGAACTATGATAAATTAATGAATATCGGTTCATTTGGGAAGTATAACAATTTTATTGGCAGGGCCATTCACGACATTGATATAAAGCCAGCTGATTCCATTCTCGACCTGGGTTGCGGAACAGGACGCAATACAGCTTTGATGTTAAAATATCTGGGTGGGGATGGGAAAATAATGGGTGTGGATTTGTCTCAGATTATGCAGAAGCAATTTGAAACCCGATTTATCAACGAAAAACGGGTGGTTTTTCAGCAGCAAAGAATTGATATCCCTTTCACGTTAGATGAAAAATTCGATAGTATCTTTATCAGCTTTGTGATTCATGGATTTCCACATGATGTGCGAACTGTTATTCTTGAAAATGCCATCAATCACCTAAAGCCTGGCGGAAGTCTGGCGATCCTTGATTTTGCTGAGTTTGATATGAATGAAATGCCCGCTCTCCACCGATTTATTTTTAAGAAAATAGAATGTAAATATGCCTTCGATTATATTGAAAAAAACTGGAAGCAAATTCTTGAAACAAAAAACCTGGAGGTAGTTTCGGAACATTTTTACTTTTTAAACTATGTAAGATTGTTAACAGCTAAACGAGTAAAATAAAATGCCCGGCTATATTCATCTATATACCGGCAACGGAAAAGGCAAAACCACTGCAGCACTGGGATTGGCACTAAGGGCATCCGGGGCAGGGGAACGAATTTTCATTGCTCAGTTCATCAAAGGCATGCCTTATGCTGAACTCGAGTCACTGAAGCGTTTTCCTGAAATTGAATTGAAACAATACGGTTTGGACTGTTTCATCGTTAATCAACCTACACAAAAAGATATTGATGCTGCCCGAACCGGGTTGGAGGAAGTTACCGTTATGATCACTCAAAATAAATTCGATATGGTGATCCTGGATGAGATTTGCGTTGCCCTTCACTACCACCTTTTTGGAATTGAAGAGGTTATGGCGCTTATGAAAAGCAAACCGGTTGAGATGGAAATCGTCTTGACAGGACGATATGCTCCACCTGAATTGTACACTGTTGCCGATTTGGTGACCGAAATGACGGAAATAAAACATTATTACCATAAAGGAATTGAAGCCCGCAAAGGGATTGAATTTTAACTAAATACTTATATATGAATACAAAAGACAAAGGTTTCAACACCAAACTAATCCATGCCGGATCGTTCGAAGATGAATTCGGGAGCGCTACTGTCCCTATTTATCAGACATCAACGTTCAAATTTAAGAGCGCACAACACGGCGCGGATTGCTTTTCAGGAAAAAGTGATGGGTACATTTACACGCGTATCGGAAACCCCACTATCAGGGCCCTCGAGCAAAATATCGCGGTGCTTGAAAATGGGTATGATGGAATCGCCACGAGTTCAGGGATGGGAGCAATCACCAGTGTATATATGGCCCTGCTTGGAGCAGGGAGTCATATTGTAAGCTCCGATGCCGTTTATGGCCCCGCAAGAGGGGTTCTTGAACAGGATTTCTCCCGCTTCAATGTAGAGGCAACGTTTGTCAATACATCCAACATTGAAAACATTCTAGCAGCGATCAAGCCAAATACCAAAGTATTGTACATTGAAACTCCGGCAAATCCAACGATGGAAATTACGGATATCGTTGCCTGTGCGAAGATTGCAAAGGAACATAACCTGATCTTGGTTGTCGATAACACATTTTGCTCGCCATATCTTCAGAAGCCTCTCGATTTAGGAGCAGATGTATCACTTCATTCCATCACCAAATTCATCAATGGCCATGCAGATATCGTAGGTGGTGTCATCGTGGCAAAGGATCCTGAGCTATACAAAAAGATCAGGCATTCAATGGTTTACATGGGATGCAACATGGATCCAACACAGGCATTTATGGTTCTGAGAGGAGTGAAAACCCTGGCTATCCGTATCGACCGGGCACAGGAGAGCGCCATGAAGGTAGCTCAATTTCTGCAATCACATCCTGATGTAGCCTGGATCAAATATCCCGGATTAGAGTCACACCCACAACATGAATTGGCAAAGAAACAGATGAATGGGTTTGGCTCAATGATGAGTTTTGGGTTGAAAGGAGGTTACGAAGCAGGCAAGAAACTGATGGACAATGTACATCTCGCAACATTAGCCGTCTCTTTAGGAGGTGTGGAAACGCTCATTCAGCATCCGGCATCTATGACACATGCGGGGATTAGCAAGGAAAACAAATTAGTAGCTGGAATTACCGACGACTTGGTAAGATTCTCCGTAGGGATTGAGGACGTTAACGATATCATCGGCGACTTGAAGCACGCCTTGGAACAATAGCAAGAACATGCGCATTCGAATACAAAGAAATAATGATTTTTTCCGCAATAAATCTTCATACATTTGCAATATAAAAATATGTTCAATAAAAGAAGGTAATTCATCTCCCAACCATAAGAAAATGAAATCTCCATTTATCTTTGGGGTGTTTTTCACCCTATTCCTGTTTTCCTTCACCTCATGCAAGAAAGAACTTGATAAGCCCAACAACACTTCATCGATCAAGAATATAATAGTTCCGGCTGACTTCAATTGGAGTTCCACGTCAGCCTATTCTCTTATTGTGGATATTGCTGGCGATGGAAATGGACAAACCCTACGCTTGTATGATAAGCTGGGGTCGCTTCTTGATGCACAGACTATCCTTGGCAACCAGGTTACATTTTCTTGTCCGTTGGAGAAGATTCAGGATACTGTCAGGATCTATTCTCCTGTAAACCGGCTCAGCAAGTATATCCAAACCGCAGTCACCCATACCGATTTTTCTATCGGAAAAGAGGCAAGGGAGAAGTCGGTACTTACTGACTTTGCTTTGGACCTGAATGGCCAGAGCGATTATATTGAGGTAAATAACGGTGTTTCAGGAGCTATCATTGTACAGTATCCTTTTACTTTTAGCGCGTGGTTCAGAACTCCCGGAGGAGGAGGTGAGAATTCTGACATGGTGTTGGTGAATATTGCAGATCCCAATTATGCCACAAGATTCCACGGTATTTACCTCAGAAAATACAGTGAGAATTTTTACAAAGCCGAAGTGAAATCAAAGAATGGAAGTACTGAATATGTAAAAAGCACAAACCAGAATGTATCGGATGATACCTGGCATCAGGTTGTAGGGGTGTTTACTGCGGATGGTAAGCGCAAACTTTACCTCGATGGCATTTACGAAGGAATGAGCAATAGTGTAATGACATACAATACAGCTAATATAATCACGACATTTGGCCGGTGGGGAGATAACACACCTAACAATTATTTCCATGGTTTTCTGGATAACATTTGCATATGGAACCGGGAGTTAAGCGATGCTGAAGTCACTTCTTATTATACAAATTTACCTTCCGGGAATGAAACCGGGTTAGTAGGCTACTGGAAATTTAACGAAGGGTCGGGGAGCAACACAGTAAACTCAGCTGTAACTGGAAACTACAACGCTTCTGTCTTTGGTGCATTATGGGAAAATATATCTCTCGAGCCAGACACAGATGGGGATGGGGTTCCGGATGAATCAGATTACTGGCCTTCTGATCCAACAAAGGCTTATAATACTATTTATCCTTCAGGCAATAAGTACTATTTTCATATGTATGAGGATCTATGGCCCAGTTTGGGGGATTATGATTTCAATGATGTAATACTTAAAACAAAGTTATACCTCTATAAAAATGCGCAAAACAACTTGGTTGGAGGCAGGGTGCTAAGTTCGGTCTACTGGATTGGTGGCGGGATTCCTCGTGGTGCAGGGATGGAATGGTTTCGTGCGAATGGTTCTGCAACCCAGCTTACTTATCTGCCGACAGGGACTGTTACCTTTACAGAGCCTGAAAATGTTCAGACAGACCCACTTGTAAAGAATGCTGTTACCTTGTTCAACGGAAATATCATTGAAAGTTTGAATGATACTGTTGATTTTGAATATGTCTGGGATCATACCATCGCCGGAAATAATCTTTGGGTTCAGGTCTATATTTACCGCGATAGGGATCATGAAATTCATATGTATGGTCATCCACCCACTGTTGCAGCAAATATGGCACTCTTTGGGACATCCAATGATGCTTCTCAGAATACCTGGATCTGGACTCCCGGAACCACATTTTCCAATCCTGCTGATTTCTATAAGACATCAACCAACTTACCATGGGGACTGGAGATTATGGCATCTGAGCTATGGATTCCGAATGAACAAACAGAAATCATTCTTGCATATCCTCAATTCCGTGACTGGGCCGAATCAGGAGGAGTTGTGAATCAATCCTGGTATAATTATCCGGATGAGAACCATTCCCACTTACCTGGGGGAAAGTAATTTTGCGGAGAGACAGGGATTCGAACCCACTCTCAAAACGCCTATGAATAAAGGGATTCAACATTTCGAAGTGCTTTAGTCCACCTCGAAGTCCACCTACTTTTTTTCTGCATATAGCTTTACAAAGAACTCTTTTGCTTAATCCAAAGATACTGATTATAAGCGTAATAACCTGTAATTATTAGCATTTTTTATCAAATTTATATCATTTTGTATCTCGAATGATGCCTGAGATTATCTCGAAAGGCTTGATATCATTGAGTTTGACGAACCTTTCAAGTTCAATTTTTGTGTGAAATAAATAATCGGCCAGGAGCTTTGTACCTGGCACTTTGATGGTGAGTTTGTATTTAATTCGTGAGTTTTTGATGTTTGTTTTCATTGTTGCCTCCGTTTTTGCATGTATAAATTGATTTAATTAAAATCTTAAGCAACCAATCAGCGTAGTAAATTAGAATACGCAGGCTGCCGGTCATTTTTATACCATGAAAATGTATGAATTATAAAAATGACGGCACCCGGAGGGCTTGGCCGTGCGGATTAAAAATTTACGAAGCTATCTTTGAATAAGATTTGTAATTATGACCAACCTTTTTAATCAGATGAAGTGCCTTCACTGCTCATGCTATTTGGGGTGACTTTAAGCAGAGTTCATCTAATCTTAGAATGTGTAGTTGGTTTATGAAAGATATGTATTATCTTTGCATTACATATCGACATGAGTTAGACCCAATAAATTAGGGTTTAACATATAACAAAATGTAATGGGAAAGAGTACGTATATATCATCGAACCTCAATCAACAGCAGATACAGTTTATGCTTTTGCTTGATGACCTTGAACTCGACATATTTTCATTGGAAGAACTGAAGATGCAGACTGAAGCGTATTATAGTAATGTTTCCGAGCTTGTTGAAAACCTTGTCAATAAGAAAATTCTATCACGTATTGAGCGTGGCAACTATTGCCGGGCTAATTTTCGTGACGAAAGTGTGATAGGATGTCGTCTCGTGGAGGATGGGGCAATAGCGTACTGGTCGGCCATGAACAATCATGGATTAACTGAACAGTTTCCCAACGTGACATTTATCCAAACCACCCGGTTTAAGCAGCACAAGATCGTATTCGGAGTTTCATATAAGTTTATCAAAATCAATCCCGGAAAGCGCACCGGCATCATTGATACAGGATATGGCAATCATCGCTTTCGAATCACTGACATTGAAAAGACTTTTGTTGATTGCTTCGACCTTCCTCAATACAGTGGCGGATACGATGAACTGATCCGGGCCTTCAGTAAGGTTTCTCTCAATGGGAACAAACTAATCAGCTATACTAAGGGCACAAGAAATTTTGCCGTAATGAAAAGGATGGGATTTCTTGCTGAACTATTGGATAAATATGGATTAAAGCGTTTTGTCAGGGAATCAAAAAAGAATATCAACGCACGGTACACCTTGTTCGATCCAAGAGGTGAAGATCAGGGAGAATTTGTGAATGATTGGCGTTTACGTTTGAACATGAGCCGTGAAACTATCTTACAAACCTGCAACACTCCTTTTTAATGATTTTACAAAAAGAGATCATTGTTCTGGCAGAACAACTGGGAGTAGCTAAAAGTACTATTGAAAAAGATTGGGTACTTGGCCATTTTATAGCAGCTATTTATGCCAACCCAGAATTGGCGGAAAGCCTGGTATTCAAGGGAGGCACTTGTCTGAAAAAATGTTGGATCCCGGATTATCGGTTCTCAGAAGACCTTGACTTTACCTCGATTAATCCGGAATTCGTTCTAACCCGCCAACATTTAAAAGCAATTACAGATTATCTATGGAAGAATGAAGGAATCTCAACTCACATTGAATCATTACTACCACTAAAGTTTAAGAACAGAATTGCCGGCTATGAAGCCAAATTAAAGTACTGGGGAGCAGATCATCCGGCAAATTCCCCTCCGCCACCCCCGGATCGATGGTCAACCAGCATAAAAATAGAGGTGATCCTTTATGAAACAGTCTTTTTTACGACGACTAAAAAATCGATCCTTCATAATTATTCCGATCAGATAAAAGTGACTACAAACCTGGTACCTTGTTACACAATAGAAGAATCCCTTGCAGAGAAGATCCGGGCCCTAATCCAGAGATCTTATTCCGCGCCGCGGGATCTTTATGATATCTGGTATCTAACCCGAAACTTCCCGGATCTTGATTACAAAGGAATACGAGAAGCATTTCATGAAAAAGTGCGATACAAGAAACTAGAATTTTACGGAATCCAGCAACTTCTAAACCCAGCAAAGGACAAGGTATTAAAAGCCGCCTGGGAAAGCAGTCTTGAACATCAGATACCGAGAGGAAAACTCCCAGATTTTGAAACAGTTAAAGAAGCAATATTAATTGTCTTAAAGAGGATTCTTGAATAACCCTCATCTGCGAATCATTCAACTATAACAACTGCCCCACAATGGTTACAGTGGGTTAAATTGTAATACGGCACCCGAAGGGCTTGGCCGTGCGGATTAATAATTTACACAGCTATCTTTGAATAAGATTTGTAATTATTAAAACTGCTTATCTGCTTTAAACAAGTTAAATTTTCCGGGTCACTATTTCGTTTAAAGGCACTGGTGAAGTTGCCTCAGCTTGTTGTATTAGACGAAATTTACACCCATATCACCTCGAAAGGGTTCAATCCGATCGTGAATCCGATAGATAAGCTGGATGTATGAAATTGAATTCAGCCTATTAGGATATGATCTGAGAAACATTTAAATTTGTTTTGTAAACGTTTTGAATATGTCTGGGTATAGTTTCTACGTTGAACAGAGGAGTATTTCTGCCTAAAAATAAGGCGGAAACATCAATAAGATGTAAAAGAACAATATTTTAATCAGTTGATATTGTGATAACCCTAAAGCAACGCTAGTGAAATTATACACAAATGAAGAAAGCAGTATGTGGTCAAAGTATGAGAACTATTTTTTGAAACATCTATTACACTTAAGGCATCCTAAAACGGCAGGATTACCTTATTTAAGAGATAAACTTTTTATTTCCATTCTACTTATAACCTTTCCATTAGGTCTTTTAGTTTACATTCCTAGCGTTATTATCTCAATAGTAACTGGTGAATTAATCATAGTAATTGGCGATACAATTGCAATACTACTTGTAGGTTTCATCCTGTTTTATAAAAATCATAGCCTCCTGACAAAAAAAATATTGTTCTCCGTCAATATATATCTACTAGCTTTTGTCCTTCTCCTTTTTCTAGGGACAAAAGGACCAGGAATCATCCTTTTCATAAGTGGTTCGATATTGGCTACTCTTTATATAAGTAAAAAAGCAGGTTTAGTATCTGTTGCTTTTATAGCTGTTGCTTATTTCTTTTTGATATTGGGCTTTTCAATAAAATCGGTAGAACTGTTTTTTTATAAAGAATTTATTACAACTATCTGGGAATATAATGCATCTAGCTGGTTGGTAATTAGTTTAAATTTAATTGCTTTTAACACAATTCTTGTTTTAGCTGTGTCTTTTTTGGTGGACCAGTTGCAAAATTCAGTTTTAATAGAACATAACCTGCAAAACCAATTAAAAAAAGAAAGCATAGACTTATTAGATGCAAAACTTAAGTCGGAAGAATCGGACAGACTTAAATCAGCATTTTTGGCAAATATGAGTCACGAAATAAGAACTCCTATGAACGGTATACTTGGTTTTTCAAGGCTACTAAAAGAGCCTAATCTTACAGGACAAGAACAACAAAAATACATTGGCATAATCGAGAAATCCGGCGCACGAATGCTCAATATTATCAGTGAAATAATTGATATTTCAAAAATTGAATCAGGTACAATGGAAATTAATATGAAGGAGCTGAATATTAACAATCAGATGACCTTTATTCTCACTTTTTTTAATCCCGAGGCTGAATGTAAGAGTTTAGATTTAGTATTATAC
>Ga0268276_1000494_pt1 | contig 46699 bp, 41 predicted proteins | sample saktaG_4_FD_190145 | JGI IMG/M metagenome (GOLD analysis project Ga0268276, IMG submission 190145) | Saline water microbial communities from Sakinaw Lake, British Columbia, Canada - sak_2010_1_5_45m | ecosystem: Environmental > Aquatic > Non-marine Saline and Alkaline > Saline ...
GAACTGCGGCAGTTCCAACGGACGCGCGGGATATTGCAGACCTTTTCGCGGGCACTTCGGGAAGCCGAAGCGTGGGATGAGTCGCCGATTGTCAGTGCGCAGGTCTTTCTGGCACGCCCGGACGCGAGTGACTTGTTGAGTCCGGCGCTTGAGAAACTAGCGAATGCGGCCATGTACTCTGTGGATGACACCAACAAACCCAGTTGGCCGAACAACCTTCGAACCGAGTTACCACGAGCACGGTTGGCGCAGACAACCGCAGCCACGTTGATGGGACGCGAAGTTGAGGCGGCGTGTGCCGGCGCATTCATTTTCTCCCAGCCGCTAGGGGAACAGGCCGAACTGGGCGAGTTGCGGTGGTTGATCGCAGCGACCTGCGACATGCCCGCCATGCTGAACACCGGGTTGTTGGAATGGGCCAAAACCTCCTGGTATCTGTCGGAATGCGAGAGTACGGACCCGGCCAGTGGGTTGCCCCGATACTGGCGGTTAGGGCCGGAGCCAAACCTTAACCAGATGCACGATAGTTTCAAGCGCGATGCCCTCAAGCATGCGCGCGTGAAGTTTGATGATCTGGTGAAGGAATGTCGGCCTTTGCGCGATGGTTGCCAGGAAGAAGGGGTCTCCGTGCATTTGCTGCCGGCATCACCGGACAAGGTCGAAGACGATGCTACATTCCGCCTGGTTGTCCTAGGGGCTGCGTATGCAGGAACGCCGGGGAGCACGCCAAAGGCGAACGCTTTGGAATTTCTGCGGACGCATGCGTCCGCGAGTGACCCACGTGAGTTTCCCAATGTCTTGCTGGTTGTAATCCCAAGCGCAACGGGTTTGATCCAGGCGGAGCAGAACATCGCCGCATGGATGGCCTGGGGCGAAATTCGGAAGTCGGATAAGTTCAAGGACTTCAAAGACGACCAGAGGGAGATGGTGAAGCGGCGCGAGCGGGATGCGCAGAAGGACGCACTGACGTTCGTAAAGAACGCATTCGAACTGGTGATCTATCTTGATCCAACAGGCAACGCACTGCAGAAGAAGTTTACGATGGGAGGAGAAACTCTTTTCTCAACTTTGGTGAAGGAACGTGACCTGCGAATCTTTCGTGACAAGATCAATCCGGAACTGCTTTTGCCTGGGGGGCCGATCAGCAAGTGGCCGGCCAGCGACCCCAGCATCAAGGTGAAGAGTCTTTATTGTGCGTTCGGGAAATACCCGGACATGCCCAAGCTCCTAAATCGACAAGTCGTGATCAAGACCGTCGAAGAGGCGGTGCGGCGCGGTTTGGTGGCCTTGCGGTACATGCCGCCGGGTGGTGAGGAATGGTTCTGGCATAGCCCTATAGAGGGGGTTGTGGATTGGGCAGACCTGTCCGAAGTCTGGTTGCCGGCGAAAGCAACGGTGAACAAGGTGCATCCGATAGCTGTTGGACCGACGGCATTGGCAGGACTGTGGCCGACGGACGACACTCCGGTGAAGTTGTCGGCCTTGTGTGCCTGGTTTGACGGCGCGCATTCATTTGATGAAATCGCGCAGGCTGGTTATGCACCTGAGAAGCGGGCGATCCCTAAGGCGGACTACAAGATTGTTCACCAAGCCGTGGCGCAGGCTGTTCTGCGTGGGGACCTGTGGTTGGTGTTCGGTAATGAGAGCGTGCTCGGAGAGATGCCGACGGACCTCCAACTGGACCCGGATGCAGCATTGTTCCGTCCACCAACGCGTTTGCGCGCGATGGACCTGCTACCTGGCGCGTTGCCGGGTGCTTGGGCGGGCGCACCCGTGATGACCACAGTGGGCAAGTTGTACAGCGAGTTGAAGGCGCGCAAGGGCCGCCCCTGGGCGACCAAACAATTCATTGATGTGCTGAACGAGGCAGTCAACCAAGCGATGCTGGTGCGCGGCGCCGTCGGGCCAGAGTACACGTCTGTGACAGGCGATGCTTCCCGAGAGTTGAAGTTGCCGCCTACGGGGACTGCGAAACCTGCGACGACAACGGTCGTGACCGGGGCCAAGGAGACTACGGAAGCCGCCATGAACCTTGGACAACTCCAGGACTTTGTTGAAGATGGCGCACCGGCCCTGACCAAGATGTTGGCTGGGGCGACACCTGAGTTCGCCGTAAAGATCCGCTTCAAAGGAAGGGTGCCTGGCAACCTGGCGGCGGTGAACGAGGTGTTGAAGAAGATCAATCCGGACTGGACGTTCGGGGCATGAGACTGGGGGATTTGCGCAGTTAAGGGTAATGGGGACTGACCGCTTGCAACTAAGCGGGACATCGACACATCAGGATGCACTGCGTTTGGGGAGTGTTATGGCAGATAGTTTGGAGTACGCTTTCGAGCCTCAAACCATGAAGTTGAACGACGAGGATTTTGTCGTCGAACTGGAGCCTACTTGCGAGCGCCGATACTGCGATTTCGAGCCTGACGGCTATGTGGGGTCACACAGCGATGACTATGGACCGCAATGTTGGGATACATTGTTTGAGGAATCGACTGATGACAGGATTAGTACGGCACCTCAGGCGGAGTATGTTTACCGGTACATATCTTGGGACAGAACAGTCATGGTCGCGCTTTCCGGAGGGCAATTTGCGAAAGTACCGAGTAAGATTGCCGTGACCAGTACTGCCGTTGGATACCACCTCGACGGAGCCGTCTTGATTGTCGATGGGCGCGCAGTAAAAGCCCGCGGGGCGAGAATCTGTGAAACAACAGCCGAAGACAAACGGGCGATAGAAAAGGAACGAGGAGCGTTGGGGGTATTGGCGGCGGACAGAGCAGCGGCGGCGGGGCGAAGTGCTGTGGGTGTTGTGGAAGCGGATTCCGAAAAGAATGCGGTCGGAAGCCAGGCCGGGGACACGGAGGCTACAGGCGGTGCCAACCGTGTCGAAGAAGAGGATGAAGCGGCGGACCTGCAGCGGGCGGGGGGCACAGACGATTCGTCGCAGGGAATGGGGGCGGCAAACGTTAGTAAGGCCGAGCAAAAGACATGGATTTTCGGCGATCTGAGAATTGAGAAGCGGGGTGATGAGCCCCATGTCAAAATTGGGGATGGTGAGTTTGGCGCGTTAGAGGGACAGTGTCGGAAAATAGTGAATGCCATGCTGGCTCTAGGTGCCACAAGCGAAGACAAGGCAAAATCAACTAAAGATATTCTGGGAGCCGCCAGCATCCTATCTGACATCAGGCTGCGCACGCCCTTTCTGGCACCGGGAGCTAGCAAGACCGTACGGAAGAAACTGTGGAATAATTATTGCCACCAAGTAGGTGAAGGTAAGAAGGGAAAGCCCTACCAGTACTACCTGGGTTTGGTGCCATCGACCAACGCTGACGCAACGGCAACGGAAGGCGCGTGAGCGGGATCTGCGAGACCACCAGCACCGCCCGCGCGGTGCGATATTTCCTGTGCTGCCGCAACGGGTGAGGTGCGAGAGGACGTCCGCGCGAGAACTCCGCGGCTAAGGTCAGTGAAGCGGTGCCGCCTGTACTACCTTCGCACGTATGTCGTAGGACACACGATCTGAAATGGCGGCTTAGTGGAATCTGGCAGGCGTTTTCAGCCACTGTTTTTACAAGGCGCTGTGGGCAACGCTAAAGATATGCGTGGTCCACGCCTACAAACGACGCAGCAATTATACGGAATATCCGGAATCCGCGTTTTTTGTGTATAAAAATATACGCTTAAGTCTTTCTGCTGCAACACTTTAGCGATTGCCTTGATGGCTTCCATGTGCTACTCTACTTCCTGTTGCAAGGATTGGGTTTCATTTGAAACCACTTGTAACAGGAGATCAAAACATGAAGAACGGGCGTGTCACTTGCGGCCAAGAAAGAGGCTCAATTAAGACGCCGTATGCGGTGTTTCAAGGTGAGCTATTCGTCCAGATTCGGGCGACTGGAATCCCGACTTTGTGCTTCAACACCGACGGGATCACGATCCACCGGTTTCCAAAAGACCGCTACAACTACATTAAGTTAGCGGCGGCCATTGAATGGCACGAGAAGGAGCTGGCATTTACAAAGCGGCCTCAGCGTATGCTGAAGGCGTTGGGCATACTCAAGGATGCGCGGGATCGGCTTGAGGCCGAACTGCGAGCCCAGGCTGGGGCCGAGCACGCGGATGGTGGTTTGGAGATGGCATGACCGCAGCGCAAAAATACCAATGCTTCATCAGCCGCCTCCCCGCCACGGCCACACGGCTGCAGAAAATGCCCGGACCGGGCGGCACTCATCTGTGGCTCGCCCAGGTCGCGGGCGGGCTGAAACGAGTGCTGCCAGCCGAGGCATGCGCATCTTTTCTGGAACAATGTTGTGAGCGCTGGGTCACGCACCGGCGTGTGCCGGCGCGCGAGATTCGCGACGCGGTGGCCTTCGCCTATGGTGAGGCGACGGCCGGGCATCAAGGCAGGCGGTGGCCCGCAGCCGACGCGGCGGCGGTCGCGCGGGCGCTGGGTGACGGCGCGGCACCTTTATTTGACGGTGTGAGCGACACCGGAATTTCGGCCGCTGAGGCGATGGGCAACCTTTCCCGACCGGGCGATTGGGTCTGCGGCGGCTGGAGTTGTGAGCGGCCCGTCGTGCGACGGCTCGAAGAGTGGATGGCCGATGCAGCCGATGCGCAGTTTGTCTGCCCGAACCCAATGAAGGGAGCGGAGGCCGTGCCCTGCAAGACGGGGCGGCCGTCGCTGCGTTGCCAGGCGAACGTCGCGGCGCGACGGTGGATCGTTGCCGAGTTCGACGATGCGACCAAGACCAAAGCGCAACAAGCCAAGTTGGTGACGGTGCTGGCGAGTGCGTTATCGTTGAAACTGGTCGTGGATTCGGGCGGAAAATCTCTGCACGCCTGGTTTTACTGCGAGGGTGTCGCGGAGGCCGATGTCGAACGCTTTTTCCGGGTGGCATGCGTCCTTGGCGCGGACCCCAGTCGCTGGGATCCCTGCGGCTGGGTGCGGATGCCGGGAGGGATGCGGCGAAGGGCTGACGGGACAAGCGTTCGGCAACGGATTGTCTTTGCCGGGGTGGAGGTGGCTATTGGGTACTGATAATCCAATAGACCTTCTGGTCTCCGAGTACCTACCTGCGGTCGAGGCCAGTGCGGTCGAGACCGGTGCGGTCGAGGCGCAGGTGGCATCGACTCTGCCTGAGGTGCGAACGCTTGCCGAACTGAAGACACCGGTTTATGGGAACGACCCGAACGAGTTGATCAAACACCGGTTCCTCTACCGTGGAGGCATCGCACTGCTGTGCGGTCCGACAGGAATTGGAAAATCGTCTTTCCTTTTGCAATTCGCGATCCACCTCGCCGCCGGGCAGGCGCTGTTCGGGATCGAGCCCGGAGATACGTTCAATGTATGCGGGATGAAAGTGCTGCTGATCCAGGCCGAAAATGACGAAGGCGACTTGGCCGAGATGCGCGACGGCGTCATTAAAGGCTGTGAAGAGTTGACGGATGAACAGCGCGAACAGGCGCTCGCGAACATCAAAGTCGTGACCGTCTGCGACAAGACCGGCGACGCATTCGGCATGACGCTGGCTGTGCTGCTTAAGCGGCATGGGCCGTTCGACTTAGTGATGGTAGATCCGGCGTTCGCCTACCTGGGCGGGGACAGCAACAGCCAGAAGGACGTGAGTCACTTCATGCGGGAAATTTTGAACCCGCTGGTGCAGAAACATCGGATCGGGCTGTTGCTCGCGCACCACACCAACAAGCCCTTGCGCGGCAAGGAGAAAGAAGGTTGGGCCGCCGGAGACTACGCCTACTTGGGCGCCGGGTCGGCCGAGTGGATCAACCCAGCGCGCGCGGCGTTGGCGATCAGGTCGCTGGGGTCGGAGGACGTCTTCGAACTGCGTGCGGTCAAGCGCGGCAGGCGGTTGCGCTGGACCGACGCCGAAGGGCAGCCGACAAATGCACGGCTGATCGCGCACGATAAACGGCCGGGGGTTATCTGTTGGCGAGAGGCGACGGAATTAGAGTGCGCACTGGTCGCTGCGAAACCTGCGCCGAAAGCTGGACGGCCGAAGTTGTACCAGGCGGTTGACGCTGTACGGATCGTCAAGGCCAATCCGGGCGAATCTGAGAATGGTTATAGCAAACTGCTTTCCTTGGCGCTGGGGTGCTCACCATCGCAGGGCAAGGGGCTGCTAGGCGAGGCGGTCGATGCGGGCTGGTTGGCTACCCGTTTGGAGGGCGGTTGTCGGCGGTATTCAGTCACGGATGCCGGTGAGGCGTGCGGTGGGGGTGTCAGTATTACAGAAATTATGGCAAAAAGGGTTTATTAACAGGGTTGGCAGAAATGCCGCCCTTACGGGCGGCGATATTTACTGCCAGCCACGAACGCAGAGGCGTGGGCGGCAACTGGCCTGATGTCGCAGGCTGGGAACAGGATTTGAAGGGGGCGCTGGACCGCCCGCACTGAATGTAAAAAAAGGAGATGAAACATGTATTGTCACCGATGTGCGACCAAACAGGCTATCGACGCCGGTGTGTATGCCGGACTTGCTTTTGAAGAACTCCCATGTGCGAAATGCGTTTTAGAGGAGTCGTCGCAAGGGACCATGGCATTCGACGAGGACCGTGAAGATAAAATGAATTGCGAGGGACTGGGCACGCCTGAGGTGCCGCCGGTGGAAGAGTTGCCCATTGGTATTCTTGGAGATGCCCTGAAACTCTTTTTAGGGATGAGTGACGATGAACTCGCCGTGGTGCGCGCCCGTTATGCTGGCCAAAACTACGCGCAGATTGCTGCCGAGCGGCAAATTACGGGACAAGCTATAGAAATACGATTGACAAGAATAATTGAGCGAAATCCGCTGCTCGCGTATTTATTTCCCAAAAAATCCCGTAAACGAAAAATGAGGCAGCAGTTGACACGGGCGGGAAAAGTCGGGGTATTGGTTGGTAAAGGAGGTGCCGCAACAGTATAGATACATGAAGGATTTCGTCTTGGTCACGTTGGCCGGGACATTTTGAGCAGTAGGTTTGGAAAGGGGTTGTGTATGGCTTTTGAACAATTGAAAACTGAAATTATCGACCGCAGTGCGGCGAAAACCTGGGAAGCTGCCAGGCAAGAGTGGGATTTGCGCGACATCTATCTGGATGAACATCCGGAACGATGTTTATGCGGGCACTATCCGATCCACGAGATGTGTGTGATCCAAAACGCTAAAACCGGAAACATAGCCACCGTTGGAAACTGTTGCGTGAACAATTTTCTCGGACTGTGTACTGATGGCCTGTTTCCGGGATTACGACGCATAAAAGGCGATGCTGAAAAGTCCATGAGTCGTGAGTTGGTCGAACATGCTCGGATGGTTAATTGGATTGATGAATGGGAGTACAAATTCTGTATTGATACGCTTCGCAAACGCAAGCTTTCTGAGAAGCAAATCGCTAAAAGGTTGAAAATAAACACCAAGGTAATTGAGCGTTGCTTGCGGAATCACATAGTGCCTGCCGGGCATTAACGTGTATGAAGCGATTGACATCCGTCGAAGTCCCTGCCGAGAACGGCGGGGGCGGTAACCGGAGACGGGACATGGACAGACACGGACGGTGGAAGCGAAGGCGTGTTGATAGTTGCGCTCTATTGAGGGCGCGAGTGGCGCGCCGGAGAGAAGAGGCACGGGATGGGTGAGGGCGGGTTTGTAATGGCGGCGGATGGGTGGGCGCAGGTGTGTCCGCTCGGGGAGTTTCCGCATGCCGGGGCGGAAGTGACGCAGGTTGTGGACGCGGAGGCGTGCGCGGCGATGACGGCCGATTTTGCTGGCCGCGCGGCGGAGCCGAACTTTCCGGGTGTGCTGGTGGATTTTGATCATTTCTCCATGGATGCGGGGAAGCCGTCGGAGGCGGCGGGCTGGGTTGCGACGCTGGAGGCGCGGGAGGACGGGCTCTGGGCCAAGATCCGGTGGACGGACGCGGGGCTGGCCGCGGTGACAGGCGGGCGCTATCGGCTGGTGTCGCCGGTCTTTCCGGAGCCGTCGGCGTGCGAGGACCTGGGGGGCGGCCGGATCAGGCCGCGGCGTCTGGTGAGCGTGGCGCTGACGAATGAACCGAACATCAAGGGCGGAAGGCCGATCGCGAATAGGTGCCCGGATGGGGGTGAACACGGACAGGCACGGACTGACACGGACAGACACGGACTAACACAGGCGGAAAAAGAACGCGCAACGCCCAACGCCCAAGGGATGGAGAACCGGGGCGGGGTTAAGCGTTACCGGTGGACGCTGGGGCCGGAGGCGGAGGGAGGGCACTGTCCGACGTGTCTGGAGCGGGCGGGACAGGTGAAGACGGCGCGGGAGTGGGCGCTGATGCCGCCGCCGCTGTGCGGGAGGCACTGCCGCTGCTCGCTGGAGGAGGTCGGGACGGCCGGGACGGGGAACCGGTGGAGTGATGAGGCGCGTGCGGCTTCGCTGGCGGTAAGGAAGGCGAAGGCGGCGGCGCGAGCCGGGGAGACCGAGGGCAGTGGCAGTAGCAGTGGCAGTAGCAATGATAATGGCCGGTTGCAGACGCAGGCTGTGGCAGGCCAGACGCAGGGAGCGCCGGCGCCAGCGGTGGCGCCGGCGGTGGTGACGGGCGATACCGAGGGATCGGTGACGGCGCGGTACACGCGCCTGCTGGCGGACATGGATGCAGCGGGGGGCGATCCGGAGAAGTTGCGGGAGGCTTCCAAGCGCTATCTGGATAGTCGCTACCGGGACGGCACGGATTTCACGCTGGCGGATATCGAGGCGGTGCGGGAGTGTCTGAGGCGGGACAAGACGCTGACGGACTATCAGATCCGGGAGGCCGAGGACGCGCTGACCGAGGCGCGGGCCTGGGTGCGGAGCGACAGCCGGAGCTTGCTGGACGCGGCCGAGGAGGAGGTCGCCGCGAAGCTGACCGCGGCGGGCATCCGCTTCGCGGAGGTCGAGGCGCTGCGGCGCATCATGAACCCGGTGCGGTATTACGCGGAGTACGGGGTCGAGGCGTTTCCCTCGGATCTGCCGGACTGGATCGACGATTTCGCGGCGCACGAGGAGCTGATGGAGCGTTACCCGGTGCTGCGGCCGGGGGCGAAGACGGAGACGCAGCGCTTCGGCCCGACGGTCCATGACAAGGTGATGCTGAAGCGGGGGCTGATGACGCGCAAGGAGTTGACGGAGACACTCCAGAGACGGGCCGAGACGTCGGCGCGCCAGGACGGCTATCTGCCGGTGATCCACAAGACGAAGACGGGCCGTTACGCGCGCGGCCCGATGAAGGTGGACGCCGAACGGGTGATGTACAATCTGCCGCCGAACCTGCGCAAGGGGACGATCGGGACGTCGGGCCGGGCGGTGCGGATCCCCGTGGAGACGGCGGCGAAGAACATCATTGTGAAGCCCACGCGCAGCGCGGGCGCGGGGGTGGGCGCAGTGGCCGCGGCGCTGCTGCCGCTGGCGATTGATGCGCTGATGCACACGGTGCCGGCGGTGCGTCGGACCGAGGCGCGCAACTGGCTGCGGCAGGCGTCCGAGGCCGGGAAGCTGCCGCAGAAGCCGGGAGTGCGGGCATTCCTCGGCACGGGGGCGCGGATACTGTTCGGCGACATCCAGGGGGCGGAGCGCGGGATGCGGTTCGCTGACCCGATCGGGTCGCACAGGGGCGAGGAGGAGATGGCGGAGCGGTACGGTCGGACGGTGAAGGGGACGGGGAACAGGGGCCAGGGGAAAGTGATCAGTGATCAGTCATCGGTGATCAGTGAGGGAGAACATCGAACAGCGAAGGGCGTGACTGAGAACCGGTGGAGTGATGCCGCGCGGGCGGCGTCGCTGGCTGTGAGAAGGGCGAAGGCGGCGGCGCGGGCAGGGGGAAAAGTTGGCACTGGCAGTGGAAAGACGGTAGCGGGCAGTGGGAAGAAGACAGGGGACGGGAGGCAGGTGACGGTGAAGCACTGGAGTCCGCAGGAATTTCTGCCGCCGACCGGGCCAGCGACGCAGGGTTTGGTGGAGTGGGTGAACGTGAGGACCGGGGAGCGCTGGACGGCCCCCAGCGGCGGCTACACGCCGCCGAACGAAGACTGGGTGCCGGTGTCGGGCGGGGGCAACCCCACGCCGCAGATCCGGCGCGGTGTTGAAAAATAGCGTGAGACAGAAAAGGGGGAAGGGATGATCATTCTGACTTCAGATTGTTTGGCGGGGGTGAGGCGTTTGCCGGCGGGGAACGTGACTGTGGGGCGGTTGGCGAGGCTGACGGCGGAGGGCGTCGCGGAGATGCCAACCAATGGCTTGCAGGCTGTGCCGTATGTGGTCACGGACGTTGCAGCGACGGGGGCATTGTGTGACTGCCTGCCGCTGACCGGAGCAGCGAATGCGCGTTGCGAGCTGGCGGGGACCTGCGAACCGGGCGACTGGCTGGTGTCGGCCGGCGATGGACGGGTGGCAAAGGGCGAAGCGGGGTGCGCGGCCTGCCTGGTGGGGATTGCAGAGGAGGCGGGCGCGGACGGTCAGCGGGTGCTGTTCCGTCCGCACGCGGGAATGTTGCCGGCGCTCGGGGTGCGGGTGCAGCATCCGGGGACGGGTGAGTGGCACCGGGTAGTGGGGATCCTGAATGAAGAGGGTGAATTGACACTGGGAGTCGAAACGGAAGGGGTGTGAAGCGCATGATGATGGAACATAACAAGGGGGGCGGTATGAAGAAGTGGTATTGGCTGGTGGCGGTGGTTGCTGCGGGGGTAGCGACCGGCGCGGGAGCGCAGGGGTCGGCTTCGGGCCGGACGGCGACGGAGAGATGGGCAAACGCGCGGATGAGCGACATGAGGCTGGGGCTGGAGTCCCAGATCGCGGCGCGGCCGACCTACGAGGATGCCGAGATCATCGCGGCTGAAGCGGCCGCGGGGATCAATCCCGGGCGGGCATCGCGGCTGGTGTATGTGGACGGCGCGGCGACGAACACGGCAGAGACGGGTTCGGCGGCGGCGCCGTATCTGACGGTGCAGGCGGCGTTTGACCACATCGGCAATGCGGAGAACGCGGAGGCGTACGCAGATGCCGACCAGCGCTACTGGCAGGTGACTGTGGCGCCGGGGCGCTACGTCGGGGATGTTACGGTGCCGTGGCGGCCGTATGTGGGAATCACTCTCGACAGCGCGGTGATTGCGGGCGACGTGATTCGGGCCATACCGGCCTGGCCCGGCACGAGCTCCAACCGGACCTCCACGCTGGTGATCCGGGGCAACTCAATGCGCGCGGCGTACCTGGATGGCGTCCATTCGGTGGTTGGCGTTGAGGGGGCGGTGCGGTTCCAGGGAGCGGCCTCGTCCGGCCTCTACGCCTCGCTGATCCACGAACTGCACGTCAACCAGGCGGGAATTTCGGACGGGGTGCGTTTCGAGGGCGGGAGCAACAACCAGATGGGGCACGTCTTCCTGCGCGACGCGCAGGCGGGAGCGGTGGTGTCGACCAACCGGTGGCACGGGGTGTCGCTGTTTGCGTACGGATGGAGCGGCGGGCACACCGGGGGCGGGCCCGCAGGGAGCGGGATTGGTCCGCTACTCGGGACGGTGGTGCCGTACAACATTTACGACATGCTGATCTCCAAGGGGATGACGTTGACGGCGCCCTACAGCGGATGGAGCGGGGCGTGTCGCTGGCACAACGTGGTATTCGAGGCGGGCGACTACACCGTGACGAACATCGGCTACAGCGTGAACCTCGATATGGCAAGCTACACCGCGTGGATGGCGGCTACCGGGGAGGCCGGGCGGGGCGGATGGCGGCTCGGAGCGAGCGGGCGAATGACGCTGACGGACGCGCCCGAGCCGCAGGTGACGGGCACGAACGCGCCGACGCTGGTGCTGCCGCGCTGGACCGGCGACGAGCTGGTGGTGACGGGCGCGGACGCGGCGATCCTGGCCGTGGTCAAGGCCGCCAAGTACGGATCGCTGATGGGCGTGGGGGTGATCTTCGGCGCGTCGGCCTGGGTGCGCTTCAAGAACGCGGAAAAGGTGCGCGGCCGCTTCGTGGTGGGCCGGACGGTTGGGGGCCGCGGCGAGGGCGTGGTGTGTCCGACCGAGGCGACGGCCACGAATCTGTTCGTGGGTTCGCCGGAGGTGCGGACCTCGTACATGGTGTACGACGATTCGGCGCCGGGGCTGGCGGACAACGTCAAGTTCCTGCTGGACGACACGGTGCTGATCTTTGCGCGGAGGCCGAACCCGACGCGGCGCGATCCGAGCTTCATGAAAACGTTTCGGCTCATGGGCAAATACATGGTGCCGTCGAGCTACCTGCGCGACGACGGGCGCGTGGAGGTTGCGAAGTTCGACTGGTCGGAGGACATCCGCGTCACGAACGGCGCGGCGGTCGTGCGGCTGAACGTCAGCGCCACCTGACCGGGACGCTGACGCCGGGAGGGCGCGGAGATGGCAGAAGCGATGATCCTGTTCACCCCGTCGGCGGCAGCGGCAACGCTGCCGCCCGCAATCAAGAGCGCCTACCTGGCATGGAACCCGGAAGGCGGGCGCGAGGCGCGCCTGGGGCGGATCGCGGCGGTGGTGGCGGCTGACTTTCGGGCCGCGACCGGGGTGGCGGCCGATCCCGAGTATGAGGATACACCCGCGGCGGTCCCTTTGCGATGCGTGCGGCACTGTGAGGCCGTGCTGTGGTACATGTTGGCGCAGGAGTGCGGGGCAGAGGCCGAACCCTACCGGACGGGCTGGTTGAACGCGGAGATGTGGCTGCGGCAGAGTTATGTGACCCTGCGGACACGTGGCGAAGCAAGCGGGGAATTCGGGACGCCGCGATACGAGCGGCCGGGGGCGACGGGCGGGGGCGTTTACGGGACGACTGGCGGAGGCGGATCGGGCGGAATCATAACGAATCCGATCGCCCTGGGAGACGAGGACGAGGACGAAAAGGATCGCGACAGGATAACGGCGGTGTGACGGCCGAGGAACGGTTACGGGGGGAGGGATGGCGATGGAAGACCAGGAACTGGTAACGGCTGAGGCGTGCGCAGAGCGACACGGGGCGCTGATGGCAAAGCTGGAAAGCATCGAGAAACGACTCTTCGTGGATAACGGGTCGCTCTCCATACAGACGCGGCTGGCGCGGCACGAGCTGGCGATCCGGGCGATCTTGTGGTTGGCGACACTCTCCGGTGGCGCGGGAGCCGCGCTTCTGTTGCGGGCGATAGCCGCGGCAGCGGGGGCCATGGACGGGAGCATGGCGTAAGCCGGACGGCGACGGCATAACCGAGGTTTTTGGGTTTTTGGGGTTTGGGAAACAACACAGCCGGGTAACCGGCGGAAGGGGGGAGAGCGATGAGCGAAGAGAGCAATACGGTGGTGAAACCTGGATACAAGACGAGCGAATTCTGGCTGACGCTGGGGGCGACGATGGTCGGCTTCCTGATCGCCAGCGGGGCCATCCCCGAAGCGGGAGTGTGGCCAAAGGTGGTGGCGCTGGTGACGGCGGCCTTCACGGCAATGGGGTACACCATAAGCCGCGGCCTGGCCAAGAAAGGGTAAGCGCTGCATGTGGGCGGCGCTCTTCAAGGCGATTCTCGACTGGCTGACCGGGTTGGTGAAAAGCCAAACCGGCACAGCCGGCGAGGACGTATCTGCCAAGCCGGGGTTGCGCGAGCGGCTCGACAGGCGACTGGCGGAATGGAAGGCCGGGAGGGGGAAGGAAAAGTGATCTGTGATCAGTGACCGGTTATCAGTGGGCGGTGGGGCCTTGCGGGCGCTGGCCGCGGCCGCGCTGGGGTTGGCGCTCTTCCTGGCCGGATGCACCGGGCCGCGGGTGGTGTTTGTGCCATCGGCCGACGCCCCGGTGCGGGCGGGTCCGGGGGTGCGCGGCCGGGTCTACGTCTGGACGGGATCGACCTGGGAGCTGTCGCGCAACCGAGTGCCCGTACCCGAGGGGTTGTACATCTGGGACGCCGGCGACCCGGCGCCGGCGGGTTCAGAAGACGGCAAATAAACCATTTAATCGGCCGATGCCGGAATTTTGCTGGCAAAGCCTAACGGAGGAAGACGATGAAAACAGCAACACTTGTGGCCTTGAAGGCGATACTCGAATCCGATCCCGTGCGCACGCATGCGGATCGGGATCAGCTCATGCACACACTCGGCTTGGCGGAAGGGGCAGCGCAGGTACCGCCCGATCGGATCATCCCGATTGAAGAGGCGGCGAAGCGCCTCAATCGGACCAAGAGGAGCCTGCACCATCTGGCGCGGCAAGGCGCGATTAAGAAATTCAAGATTCCAGGGTTCATCCGCGCATGTGGCGTCCGGGAGTCCGACCTGAACGCCCTGATTCGAGGCGCGGCGTGAGGATGATGCGCCGGCGCGATCCTTTGCCCGCAACCTCAGCACAGAAGGTTTTGGTGCAGGCCCGATCCATGCCATCCGCTGTGAATACGAGTGCAATCCGTGCCCCGTGCTTTGGCACTTGTGCAGTCCTCACATTGCTACACCCTCTTTGATAAGCCGTTTCGTTTCCGACAACACCGCCTGCAACCCAGCCGCATCCAGTGCCCGCAGACCGTCCAGAACCGCGCCCAGGCTGCCTGCGGTGCCCGTGGCGAGGGGTGGGACGGTGGCGTTCGATATGTCCGGAAGTTTCAACGAAGCACCTTGCGCCGCCTGCTCCCCGTGATAGTAGTGCGCTGTCATTCCGATTGTCGAATGCCCGGCCTGTCTGCGGACGGTATCCATATCAACGCCCGCTTCGATCAGACCGGTGATGTAACTATGTCGCAAACTATGGAAGCCGATCCGCGCCACCCGGTGACCGTATCCCTTCACGGCTTCGCTTGTCTCGATCCCGGCGGCGATGAAAACCTTCTGAATCATACCGCAGACCGCAGAAGAATCGCGGTTGTATAGCTTGCACGTTTCAGGGAGTAGAACCCCCTTGCGCCGCGCCGGCGGGGTCTTCTGGAGTATCCGCAGCAATGCCGGATGAATGGCCATTCTGATTTCATTGCGCCCCTTGTCCGTTTTGTGCGGTGTGAAGGTCAGCTTCCCGGCCTCAATATCGAAGTCAGACCATCTAAAATTGCAGCAATCCCCCAGCCGCGCGCCGGTATAGAAACCCAACGCAAAAAGCGTTTCGATCTCCCCGGCGCCCTCTAACTGTTTCGAGATTGCAGTCAACTGCGAGAGCGTAAGATTGCTTTTTTTCGCGGTGCTGTGCGGTGTCGCTTCCATGCCTGCGAACGGGTTATCTTGTACCCTCGCAACATCGGACAGAACGGAGAAAAACAGCCGCAGAAATGATAGGGTTTTGTTGCGGGTGTTCGGTGACCAGGCCTTTTCGCAGTCTCGAATGTAATGCCGTGCCTGTTCCGGTGTGACCTCTCGCAACTCACGGGGGGCGGGTTTGCCGCTCTTGCCGTGCTTGGGGTATGCCCCTTCCATCCAATCGCAGAACGCACCCCAGCGCCCTTCGTAATCGGCAAGGGTACGCTCCCCCGGATTGATCCGGCGGCCCCGGCCCGTCTTCCCCTTCGGCATATCGACAAACACCCGCCACGCGGCCAGCATGGGCAGGGATGGGGCAGCATCTTGGATCGCTGTGAGACGATCCTCGACGCTGGTTATCGACGCCTGAACAGCCGCCAATCGCGCCTTGGTATCGGATAGCGCCAGCGGTTCAAGCAGGTGATCCCGGACAGAACGGGCGGCCGTCAGGTCGGTTTCTCCTGTAGACTGAACCAGCCGCCGGCCGTCTGGTAACCGCGCCTGAACGTACCATATTGACCCACGCTGCATTAAATGCCGGGTGTCTGTCTTCTGTCTTTTTGTTGCCATACCCCGCCGCCTTTCCTTGCGTCTGTTTACCCTTAACGCAAAGCAAAGTTACAACATAGGGAGGTGTGTTGTCAACAGAATTACAACAGCCAATCAAAAATACATTGTTTTTATGGTTTCACGCGGATTTCTAATCCGCCGGTCGGGTGTTCGAGTCACCCCAGGGGCGCCATTTTCTATTGTTCAATATAGAGATCGGCCGTTGCAAAGTGGGCGTCGCAGGTATGCCGGAGACCGAGGCGCCGGATGCCGACATCGTCACCCGAGCTCAGGATGTGCGTGAGGTGCACCTCGCACTCCCGCAGATCGGGCAGATGGTCGAGCGCGGCCTGGGCTGCAGGATTGGATGCCGAGCTGATGGCCAGCGCAATCAGCGTCTCATCCAGATTCAAACTCGTATGCTTGCCGGTCAGCACGTCCCGCTTCATCCGAACGATCGCCTTGACGACGTCGGGTGAAAGCAGATGGATCGTATCCGGAATGCCCGCCATCAGTTTCACCGCATTCAGCACCATCGCCGACGCCGCATGCATGAGCGTCGAGTTCTTACCCACCACGATGCGGCCGTCTCCCAGCTCCATCGCCGCCCCGCAACAGATACCGCGATCCCCCTTGCCGCTCGCGGCACATTCCTCCGCCGCCTTCCGGGCGGGGTTCACCACCAACCGATCAGTCGACGAAACCCGCAATTCCTGCATCAACATCTCGACACGTGAGACGGTCTCACGTTCCGTCATGCCCAACGCATACTCGCAGGCATGCCGGAAGTAGCGGCGGATGACCTCCTGCTGCGCCGCATCGCGCACCGTCAGATCGTCCACGATGCCGAATCCAACACGGTTGACCCCCATGTCCGTCGGCGATTTGTAGGGGCACGGGGACTGCGTAATCTTCTCCCAAATCGCCCGCACAAGCGGAAACGCGGCAATGTCGCGATTGTAATTGACCGAGGCGCTGCCATGCGCCTCAAGATGAAAAGGGTCAATCATGTTGACATCCAGCAGGTCTGCCGTGGCCGCCTCATAAGCCACGTTCACCGGATGCTTGAGGGGCATATTCCAGACCGGGAACGTCTCGAATTTGGCATAGCCTGCCAAACGGCCGTTACGGCGATCATGGTAGAGATTGGTCAGGCAGGTCGCCAGTTTTCCACTGCCCGGCCCTGGTCCGGTCACCACGACGATCGGTCGCTCGGTCGTCACATACGGGTTGGCGCCATATCCCTCATCACTGACGATCGTTTCAATGTCGGTCGGATAGCCCTGCGTCGCCCGGTGGCAATAGACCGCGACACCCCGCCGCTCAAGCTTGGTCTTGAACTGCTTCGCGGCCGGCTGGCCGTCGAAACGGGTGATCACCACGGCACGCACACAAAGCCCCGCCTCGCGCAGATCGTCAATCGTCTTGAGCGCATCGGCGTCGTAAGAGATCCCGAAATCGGCACGAACCTTCTTGCGCTCGATGTCTCCCGCAAAAATGCAGAGGACAATTTCCGCCTTGTCCCGGAGCTGCTGCAGTAGACGGATCTTGACGTTCGGATCATATCCCGGCAGCACCCGCGCGGCATGATAGTCGAACATCAGCTTGCCGCCAAATTCGAGATAGAGCTTGTTGCCGAACATCTCCGTGCGGCGGATGATCTCTTCCGATTGCTGCTGAAGGTATTTATCGTTGTCAAATCCGGTTTTGTTCATAAAAGATCCCGTTCGAGCCCAAAGGGTTTGAAGGTGATAATCAGTCGGGGCAGCAGCGTCAGCGCGCCAAACAACGCCACCACCATCGCCGCACTGGTGAGAATCCCGAACAGGATGCTGGGGACAAAGTTGGAAAAGACCAGGAGCATAAAGCCGCAAACGATCGTAACCGACGTGTAAAACATGGCGCGACCCACGCCCTGATGGGTCGCGCGCATGGACTGCACATAACGGCCGCAGAGTTTGAACTCCTCCCCAAAGCGGTGGATGTAATGAATGGTGTCGTCGACCGCGATGCCGATGCTGATGGAGGCAATCGTAATCGTCATGATATCCAGCGGGATGCCCAGGGCCCCGAGCAAGCCCAGCACCATTAAAGCGGAAATCGCATTGGGAAAGAGGGCTATCGCCGCCAGCTTGAACGAACGGAACAGCGCCATAAACATGAGCAGCAAGACAACCAGCACCACCCCCAGCGTCAGGATCTGGGATCTGAAAAGACTTTGCAACACGCCGTTGTAAAGCACGACTGTGCCGTTCACAATAATGGAGCCCGGCGGAAGTCCCAGTTCATCATTCAACTGTTTCGTCAGCCGCTTGATAAAGGCGTTCCGCCTCAGATCCGGACTCGAATCAAAAATGCGGGCGGTCAGGAGAAACTGGTTGTGCTCCACACTGACATAGGGCTTCACCAGCAAATCCCGCGCGTATTCGGGAAGCTTTCCGGCCATGATCGCCAGCTCAAAGGCATCCAGCGGAACCCCCTCATTGAGCATGTCGGTCACGCGGACAAGTGTCGCAAATGACCATACCTTGCCCGTCTCCGGCTGTGCCTCGATAATGGCATGCGCCTTGCGCAGCACGTCCAGCTTGGCCGGCGTGTACCAGTACTGCGCCGACGAGGGTGCGCTGTCAAATTCATCAAACGCGTCAAATTCATCCTGTTCTTCCGCCGAAAGGTTGCCGTGTGCGGCCGGCGCAGACCGCGTCTCTTCCGGGAGCGTGATCACCACATCCAGGGGGGTTGTTCCTCCCAACTGACGATCAATAAAAACCATCCCCCGATAAATCTCAGAGCGCTTCCTGAGGTGGCTTACAAAACTGTTTTCAACGGTCAGGCGGCACATTCCGAAGCCAACGAACCCCATGATCACCAGGGTGATAATCCAGATGAACGTGCCGCGCGTCTCAGCAACAGAAGCCGCCAGCCGGATGATGGAGCGGCCAATTTCACGCGAGGTCCCCCGCTCCTCCTTGTTGAAGAGCATCAGGAGGGCGGGAAACAGGATGAACGAAGTCACCATCGAGACCACCAGCGCCAGGCTCATCATCAGGCCAAAGTCCTTGACCGGCTTGATGTCGCACAGCACCAGCGAGCTGAACCCGGCGATCGTGGTCAATGTGGTGAAAAGCGAGGGCGTCCACTTGTGCGCCACGGTCTCGCTGATCAAGTCCCCCAGGCCCAAATCCGGATGCAGGCCTGCCAGCTCCCGGTATTGCACCACCAGGTGTATCACCAGCGACATATTCATGATCAGCAGCAACGAGATGAAGTTCGATGATATCACCGTCACCGGCCACCGACACATGCCGAGAAGCCCCACCATAACCACCGTGGAATAGGCGCAGCAGAGCACGGCCGCCAGCACCCAGCGCAGACTTCTGAAGAAATAGGTCAGCAGTAACGCGATGCAGGCAAAAATGGCCATGCCGAATATTTTCAGGTCGCTGCGAATAAAGGTCAGCATATCATCGCCGACCATCAGCCCGCCGCCGATGAAAAGCGTCCCCTCGCGTTGCCACGGCTTCACGGTCTTGCGCAACCCGGTGATCATCGCATGCGTATTCTTATTGCTGATTTTCTGCAGCTCCCGGAGCCGTGGCGTCAGCGCTTCGTACACCTTCCGGTTCTGCTTGAGATCGATTCCCTGATCCATCGCCAGTTGGCAATTCGAGCGCACCCGATGCACCTGATCCAGTTCCGGCTCCGGCGCAACCTGTATCGCCAGAAGCGCCGTCCGTCCGTCCGCGCTGATCAACTGCTGTTTATAGGCCTCGCTTTCCAGCAACTCCTGTTGGGCCATCGCAATATCTGTCCCGGGATCATCCAGCGTGCGAATATGATCAACAACCTTGGCAATGGAGACCGGCGGATTGCGAAAGAGCGGCACATCCAGGAGCGTCACCACGCCGTCAACAAAGGGAACCCGCTTGACCTCCTCGCGGAGGCGCCGCAAACGCTGCAGACCGTTCTCGGTGAACAGTTCACCGTCATGCGGCGTGAAAGTCACAACCAGCAGCGAACCGGATTCATAGCGCGCGGCGATCTCCCGGTATTGAATCAACGCCGGATCTCTTTCAAGCATCAACGAGTCGCTGGAGGCATCCAGAAAGAAATGACGCGATTGAACCAGAAAAAACGCCCCTGCCAGAAGCATGATCAGGAGCGTCACTTTCGGCAGACGGATCACCGCATGCCGGTATAATTTTAAAAATCGATTCATCAAAATAGGTTCACCAGCCGATGGCTACGGAATTACGGATTCCACTTGAAACTTCTGATCTTTGCGCTCCAGATTCTCGATGAGCTCCCCGACTGTCCTGCTTTTCAAGAAATCATCGAACTGCGAACGGTACGAAGCGATCAGACTGATCCCTTCGACTTCCAGATCATAGATTGCCCATTTGTCATCGCGCCACGCCATCTTGTAATCGACGTGATAATCGGAACCTGCGTTCTTCATGACCGTCTTGACGTTTCTTTTGGTTGCACTCACTTCAGTATTGTCTGTATAGCTGACTTCCACCTGTGTGACATCAGACTGATTGAGTTTCCCGTAATAGGTTCGCTTCATCAGGTCCACAAAGGCCTTGGTAAAGGCCCCGCGCTGCTGCGCGCTCAGAGAAGCCCATCCCGTCTTTCCAAGCGCCAGCATGCTCATCAGCTCGGTGTGGCAGTTCTCCTCCAACAAGCCGTCAAACGCGCTCATTTTTTGGTCGTCGGTCGTTTCGCGGTCTTTCAGAATTGCGATTCCCCGGGTGATGGTGCGCTCCACAATCTCGCGCGTGGCGCGCGCGGCATCCTCCTGGCCGAAAGCGACCGTTGCAACCAGCGCCACGGTCCCAAACACGCTTACCGTTCTGTTCATCTTGTCTTACTCCTTTAAGCGCTTCTGCCGGTTTTGTTCATACGCATCCTGCATGAATCTGTAGGGGTCCAAACTCTCCGCCTTCAGATCTTCATACACCCCGATGTTCAGTGACGTTTTATTGACCCCGTCTCCACTGCGCAACGCGATTCTCACGCCCCACGCGTCAATATAGCTCACCGGATCCAACAGATAATCGGGCAGCATCCCAAGCGCGTCGCGCAGATTGGATGGTCCCCAAATCGGAAGATGCACGGCCATCCAGGAACCGGCTCCGTAATACGCCAAGGTTTGTCCGAAATCCTCATCGTGCGCCTTCCAATGATAATGATCTTCGGCCACATTCAAAAGACCCAGCACGCCTGCCGTGGAATTGCACGCAAAGTTCCTGAGCTCCGCCGCCGCGCCACACCCTTTCAACTGCAACAGATTATTCACGAATCTTCTCGGAAAACCCAGATTGCTGAAGACGTTGTCCACCGACTCGCGCGCCGGCTCCGGCAGGATCGTCTTGTACCCGACCGCGACGGGCTTTAAGGCGTAAAAATACAGCTTGTCATTGAGCCAGAAGCAGCCGCGGTTCACGATCTCCAGAGGGTCGGCGACGCGGGTGAAATTCAGGTGCTGCTGGATTTCATTCTCAAAATCATCGAAGGCATCCTCTTCCTGCGCGTGCGCGGCGCAGGCGATTAACACGCAGAACAGAGCCGTCAAGACCCGTTTCATCGCACAGTAGCCCATATTCATACCCCTCCGCGATCGGGGCGGCAGCCCCCGCTTCACATTATTCTACACGAGAATTTCAAACAGTATACAGGATTCATCGACCCGCCACAACCACCCCGTCATGGACCGCAGCCCGGGTGGCAACCGGTCACACCCGTGCCGCCTGCGCGCGGTAGGCGTCGAGCGCGCCGGGAAACGGGCCGAGCGCGCGCTCGAGAATGCCGAGGGTCTTGGCAATGGCGATGCCGTAGTTGGTGATGGGAAGCCCCGCAGCGTTGCATTTCTCAATACGGGAAAGCAGGTTGCGCCGATTGAATGTGCAGGAGCCGCAATGGATGGCCAGTTTGTAGGGGCTGAGATCCTCGGGAAAATCACAGCCTTGAATGTGCTCAAAATGAAGCTTTCCTCCCACGACCTGCGTGAGCCAGCGGGGAATTTTAACGCGGCCGATATCATCGCCAATCTGGTGGTGGGTGCAGGCTTCGGCCATCAGGATGCGATCCCCCGGGCGCAGGGCGTCGATCACTCGCGCGCCGCGCGCAAAGGTGTTGAGATCGCCCTTCATGCGGGCAAAGAGAATGGAGAACGACGTTAACCTGACGCCGTCGGGGGTGTCTGCTGCGACTTTCAGAAAGGCTTGCGAATCGGTCACCACGAGGGCGGGAGGTTCGCGGAGACGGCCCAACGCCTCCCGCATCTCGCGCTCCTTGACGACCAGGCCGCAGGCATCATGATCGAGCAGATCACGCAGAGTCTGGACCTGCGGCAGAATCAGGCGGCCCTTCGGGGCTTCCAAATCAATGGGGACGACGAGCATGACGACATCACCGGGACGGATCAGATCCCCCACGATGGTCGGGCTTTGCACGTACTCCTCCGGGAGGCTCTGAATCAGCCTGTCCCGGAACGGGTGGCGGCAGTCCGGTGAGAGTGCCGACAGCTCGATGTGGGGAATCTTCCGACTGTCCAGCCCGGCTTTGATCGCATCCCGTGGGCGGGCCAGATCGGACTTGTTAAAGACCACCAGCAGGGGTGTTTTTCGATGTTCAAAATCGGCTACGAGCGCGTCTTCGAAATCGCCCCACTCGCCGGCGCAAGCAACGATAACGGCCAAATCGGTGCGGTCGAAGACGCGCCGCGTTTTTTCAACACGCTTGGCGCCGAGCGCCCCGATGTCGTCGATGCCGGCTGTGTCAATGAAAAGAACCGGGCCGATCGGCAGCATCTCCATCGGTTTCTCGACCGGATCGGTCGTGGTTCCGGCATCTTCCGATACGATCGACGTCTGCTGCCGGGTGATGGCATTCAACAGCGATGACTTGCCGACGTTCCGGCGTCCGAACAGGCCGATGTGGAGCCGTAGTCCTTTAGGGGTATTCTGCATGGGTATTATCGCGGTGGCGGTTGCGTGTGGATGCCGTGCAGGGCATCTGCCGGCAACGGCCGTTCTCCCAAGGCGTCCTGCTCTGTCCGGTAAGTTGTCATGGTTCCGATCTGCAGCAAGACCCGCCAGGAGCCGCCGTTGCCAGCGGCACACGTCATGCCCACCGGATTTGACCTGAGCCACGCGTGATAAAATAAAGCAGAGCACGCTTTTCCGGTGGTGCGGACACACACGCGTTCAACCCCGCATGCTGTGGCGAATACGTGGCAGTAGCATGCCAGACGTGCGGGAACATGTCAAGAATGCGCCCAACCAGGGCAAACGCATCATAATTCTACCGCAAAAACCGCCACTTTGCGGTTTCACTCGGATGCCTCACCCGTGAATACACGGACGGCGTACCGGTGAAACCGCTGAATGACGGTAATCAACCCGGTTTTGAGCGAATGTTCGTTCCGCCGTCCGTGTATCCACGGGTGAGGCGGACGAAACATTCGCTCATATTTTGCGGTTTTTGCGAAAAGTGTCCCTTTTTTAGCAGTAGGGAAGAAATTTAGATGCGTTCGCCCTGTGCGCCCAACTGACCCATTACCGTGATTTTTTATTGTGATTTTTCATTTGCCGTCGACCCCGATCAGTGATACGCTCACGACACGTAATGATGTGACCCTGCACGCAACAGCAACCCGCCATGCCAGACACCCACACTGTTCTCCATCTCGCCAATGTATTGACGATCGCTGAAGCCGACGGTGCGTTTACGCCTGCGGAGGCCGCCGCGTTGCGCGAGATCATGGCCCGTATCGGCGCGCACGAGAGCGATCTGGCGGCCGCGCGCGACCTGAGGGCATTGAAGCCCCCTTATCGCTTGCGGTCCATCCAACACGCAACCGGCACGATGCGCATGATCGAGGATATGATTTTCATGTCGCTTGCCGACGGGCAGGTCTCCCCCCATGAATCGCGGCCGCTGGAAGCGTTCCTGACCCAACAGGGTTTCGTGCAGGCCGATATCGACATGGTCGTGAAACGCGTCACCCCCCGCCTCCGCAGCCTTCCGGCTGACTCCTCCCCCCCGCCGCTACCGCGTCGTGAGGATGTCATCGCGACGTCCGACACCGTCGCGCGCAACATGTCACCTCCCCGTCAGCGGGCGCGCCCGCCGCAGCCCATCCCGAAACCGACGGCTCGACCGTCGCCCCCGCCGCACGGCACTCCTGCCATGCCGACACCAGCGCCTGCAAAGATAACCCGTGCGGCGGATCCTGTGTCAAACCCCGGTGCACAGATGCAGACGGCAGAGCCGGAGTCCTCCCTGCCGACCAAACCGGCCGCTGATGCCCCCCCCTCTGAGCCGGATACCGACTCCCCGCTTGCCCGCTGCATGCGGAAACGCGCGGACGCACCCTGCGGCGCCTGCTATTGTTTCGGCGCTCCCGATGCGCCCCTCAACCCGTGGGGCTGCCGCCTCACGCACATGGCATGGACACCCGATGCCGATTGGCTCCGCCTCGGTCATTTTCGTGATAGCGACACTTTTATCTTCGATCATGAAGCCATCGCCGCCCGGCTGTGCCAACGCCTCACGACTGTCTCCGAATGCCCCTTCCTGCTCGCCGGCTTCGCAGAACAGGCTTTGGCCGCCCTGCCGTCGCGTGCCACCACGATGGGCCGATGGCAACACCATTTTGTTTCCCATACGGTTCCGGCCGGACAGGCTGTAACCGTCCGATCCTACCGCCACGGTTGCTGCCGAGAGGTCGCGGCCCTGGCCGACGGCCTGTCGCCGACGGACGACCGGGACGCGCGGCGGCTGATCGGGCGCACCGTGCGACGAACAGGGGCGGACATCGATCTCAGCCGCATGGTCAACAGCACAGGAGGCTGATTATGGTGAACTGGTGGAATGCGCTTTCAAGCCCGAATCAAACCTTGTACGGAATCGCCATCTGCATCAGCGTGCCGTTCATCTGGCAATTGGCCGCGTCGCTGATCGGACTGGCCGGCGGCGGGGACGCTGACGGTGATCTGGATGGATCGGACACCGACGGCACCGACGCGGTGGAAACCGTGCTGGCCTTCAAGCTGCTCAGCCTACGGGCGCTGTTGACCTTCCTCACGCTCTTCTTCTGGGCGGCCGCGCTCTACCTCGAACGCGGCCTTCCGGTTTCGCGCGTCTTCGGATCAGCCGCACTCTGGGGGTTGGGCGGCATGGTCTCGGTCGCCTTTCTGCTGCACATCCTCCCCAAACTGGCATCCTCCGGCACGCGCAACCTCGACACGGCCCTGGGCAGTGAATCGTCGGTCTACTTGGATATCCCGGAGAACGGCACCGGCGAGATTCGCGTGGTCGTAAGCGGCAGCGTCTGCTACATTAAAGCGCGTTCCTGCGACGGAGGCGCCATCAAGGCCGGCACACCGGTCATCGCGCGCAGCCGCATCGGCCAAACAACCCTTGTCGTCGAACCCCTGTCCCAATCCTGAAAACACGGAGATTACACCATGCATACCCTGATCCTCCCACTGATGCAAATTCCCACACACCTCGACACCTCACTCGTCAACCTGTTTCTTTGGCTTCTGCTGGGATTGGCCCTGTTGCTCACCACCATCACGTTCCTCTCGCGTTACCGCCGCTGCCCGTCGAACCGCATCCTGGTCATCTACGGCAAGACCAGCCATGGCGCGGCCAAGTGCATCCACGGTGGCGCGGCTTTCGTGTGGCCCCTCTTCCAAGCCTATGAGTATCTGGATCTGGAACCGTTCGTCGTCCCGGTCGACCTCAAGAGCGCGCTGTCGTCCGAAAACATCCGTGTCAGCGTGCCGACCACCGTCACCGCCGCCATCTCGATCGAGCCGGGCATCATGGAGAACGCGGCCGTCCGTCTGCTCGGTCAGAGCTCACAGGATATTCAGAACCAGGCACAGGACATCATCCTCGGTCAGATGCGCGCCGTCATCGCGACGATGAAGATCGAAGAAATCAACCGTGATCGGCAGGCGTTTCTCGGCAAGGTCAACGAGGCTGTCTCCGGCGAACTCGAGAAAATCGGTCTCTCGCTGATCAACGTGAACATCCGTGACATCGAAGACGACTCGGGCTATATCGTGGCCCTCGGCCGCCGAGCGGCCGCTGAAGCCATCAATCAGGCCAACGTCGACGTCGCCGAACAGGAGCGGACGGGACAGACGGGCGTGGCAGAACGGCAGCGCGACACGCGCGTGGCCGTCGCCGCCGCGAACGCAACCGCCGAAATCGGCGAAGCCAAGGCCAACCGCGACATGCGCATGGAGTCGTCCGGTCTGGACGCCGAGGCCGTACATGCCGAAACCGATGCGGATGCCCGCAAGGCGAGTTCGCGGGCCAACCAGCACGTGGCCGAACAACAGGCGCGCAACCGTGCGGAATCTGCCGCTCAAGAAGCCGATGGCGCAATCCGTGTGGCTCAGGAAATGGCACAGAAGAAGGCCGAGGACGCCCGTGCCGAACGTGAACGGGCACGCCTCATGGCCGAAATCGTGGTGCCCGCGAACGCCGAACGTGAACGCGTGCTGATCGCCGCCGACGCGGAGAAGCAAAAGGCTATACGCATCGCCGAAGGTCAAGCCGAAGCGACCGTGGTTCAGATGACCGCCGAAGCGCGCGGCGTGCAGGCTATTCTCGACAGCAAGGCACAAGGGTACGCCAACTTGGTCAAAGCCTGTGCGTCCGCAGAACAGGCCGCCTCGTTGTTGCTCGTCGAGAAGCTGGTCGATGTGGCCCGCATTCAAGCCCAAGCCATCCAGGACCTGCCGATCGAGAAGATCTTTATCTGGGATGGTGGGGGTCAGCAGGGGGGCTTAGGTTCGCTCGGGCAGAAACTCATGGGCGCGCTGCCGCCCATGCACGAACTCGCCAAACAGGTGGGCATCGACCTCCCCGCCTACCTCGGAAAAGCCGTCGGAACGGAACACGCCACGCCCGAGCCGCCCGCAAAGGCTGAATAACCCTTATGTCTGACTGGACCGATTCGATTGACGGGTTGATCGACTACCTCCGTTTCCAACAGGAAAACGGCACGCGAGACGTTCCCTTTCCACCGGATCTCCTCGCGCGATTGGGGGCCAAGGCTCCCACCGCCTCGATCCCCGCGTCCCCGCCTTCAACCGCGCACCGGCCGGCCGCCACCGGTCACCGCACGGCCGCCGCCGCTCCGGCATCTCTCCCCCCTCCCCCACTCCCCCCGTTTCCCGCCAAATCTCCCGCCGATCGACGGGCCGCGCTCGACCGGATCGCCGAACAGGCCGCTGCCTGTAGCCGCTGTCCGCTTGCCGACAGCCGTACACGCGTGGTTCCGGGACAGGGAAACCCCGACTCGCCCGAGATTCTGTTTATCGGCGAAGCCCCCGGACAGGATGAAGACGCGCAGGGACTCGCCTTCGTCGGTCGAGCAGGTCAGCTTCTGACCAAGATGATTGAGGCCATGGGCTTTTCGCGGGACGAAATCTTCATCGCCAACATCTGCAAATGCAGGCCGCCCAACAATCGCCCGCCAACGCCCGAGGAGATGCAGGCGTGCATCCCCTTCCTGCAAGCCCAGATCGCGGTGATCAAACCCAAGGTGATCGTCACGCTCGGTGCCACCGCCGCAAAAGGACTGCTCAACGCTCAAACCGCCATTTCCAAATTGCGCGGTCAGTGGACCCTCTACAGCGAGATCCCGCTGATGCCCACGTTCCACCCCGCCTATTTGCTGCGCTTCCCCCCTGCAAAGCAGGATGCCTGGAGCGACCTCAAGAGTGTGCTGAAGCGGTTGGGACGTCCGATCCCCAAAAGTCACACCCCAACGGAAACCCCGGCCGGCGGCACCGGGAAGGCCTCACCGGGACGTTAGGGAAACGCCCCTCAGCCTGGTGTGAACGGATCGTAAAATAAAACCCCACTGTGACGTAGCGGCGTAAGCTCTTAGACCTCGCGTTTCAAGGTCGGGACTCGCTTCCAGCGCATCGTGTCATCCGATTCCGAGGAACCGGCGTCCAGCCCGCGCCGTCGTTGAGCCCCCAAATACCATGTAGGTCAGAGAAATTCCGCCAATTCACGTTCACAGCAGGGCCAGTTTCAATTTCAAAGGATCATTTGTCGCGTATGTCAACTCGTAAGTCTTCCTTCAACGCCCCAATGATCGATGTTACAGCCCGGTTGACCTCATCGTCTGTCAAAGTCCGGCTCGGTGACCGAAACTCCAACGCGTAAGCCAAACTACGCATGCCGCTCTGGTCACCCTTGGACGCGAATATATCAAAAAGCTCGACGCCCGTCAACTCTTTTTGCGCCCCCTTCCGGATCGTTGCAACCACGTCGGCATGCGTGACGGACGCGGGCGCCACCAACGCCAAATCCCGCCGAATCGCCGGAAATGCGGGCACGTCGGCAAGCGGGCGCTGGCGGAAACAACCGGCCAGCAGCGGCCCGGCCCGCAGTTCGGCCACGGCCAACGGCGCGGTCAACCGCCACTGATGCCGCACCGCGCCGCTCACCACGCCAAGCAAGCCCACCGGGTGGTTGTCCAATCGCAATTCGAACGCCCAGCCCGATTCCATCGCCGGATGGTCTTTCACCATGGTCGAGCCACCGGCAAAATGGAACTGCCCTGTATCAACAGACGGCTTCGTATGCAGCGTGATCTCACCCGCATGCAGCGCCCGCGCCAGCGCCTCGACCGCCCCTTTAATCCACAGCGCCGCCTCTTCAGACGTCACCGCCCGCCGCGTGTCGAGCGCCGGACGCCCCAGGGGACCGATCAGCCCCAGCGAGATGCGATCTTCCTCGCACGGCGTGCCGTCGGCCTCGCGCGAAAAGACACGCCCCATTTCGAACAGCGCGCACGACACGACCTGGCGCGAGGCGTTGCGTCCGAGCGTCGCGACCAGTTGCGGCAACAGGCTGTCGCGCATCACGGCGTAGTCGGCGCTGACCGGATTGGGCAGCACCAGCCGCCGCGCCGCCGGGCGAGGGTCGAACGCGTCCAACTCGGTTGCGGCCAGAAAGCTGTAGTGCATCGCCTCGGTGAAACCGAGCCCCGTCAGTATCGCGCGGCACCGGGCGCGCGCCCGGAAGAAATCATCGTTATCGTTTGACACGACCGCCGTCGGCGCCGTGTTGGGGATCGCGTCCAATCCGTGCATGCGGGCGATCTCCTCAATCAGATCGGCCTCCAGTTCGACGTCACACCGCCAGCTCGGCACCCGGAAGGTCGCCGCTGCGTCATCACGCGTCACCACTTCGAATCCAAGCCGGTCCAGAATCGCAACCATCTCGGTCGCGTCGAGCGCCACCCCAATCACGTCGCGCGTCCGGCGGAAGCGCAGCACCACCGTCCGCGCGGTCGGTGGCCGGTTGTCGATGTCAATGCACCCCCGGGCCACCGTCGCGCCGCCCAACGCCACCAACAGCGCCACCGCCCGCCGGCTGCCCCAGTCGGCCAGTTCGCCGTCAACCGTCCGCTCGAAGCGATGGGATGACTCGGTGCGCACTCCCAGTCGGGTCGCCGTACGTTTGATCGACGGCGCCGCAAAAGTCGCGCTTTCCAGCAACACATTCGACGTGCCGGCGGCGATCTCGGTATTCTCGCCGCCCATCACGCCGGCCACGGCCGTTGCCCGCGCCGCGTCGGCAATCACCAGCATCTCCTCGCCCAGCTTCCGCTCGATGCCGTCGAGCGTCCGGAGGGTCTCGCCCGGCTTCGCACAGCGGACGATGATCGTTCGCTCCGCCAGCGTGGTGTAGTCAAACGCGTGCATCGGCTGGCCGCATTCAAGCATCACGTAGTTGGTCACGTCGACGATCAAGCTGATCGGCCGCACCCCGCATGCCTCCAGACGCCGGCTCATCCACGCGGGCGACGGTCCGTCGGTGATACCCGTCAGCACCCGCGCCGTATAGCGCGGACACTGCGCCGGATCTTCGACCACCACCCGGGCGTATCCCGCCACCGGCTCGCCGGTCTCGGCAAAGCGGATCTCGGGCAGGCGCAACGGCCGCTTCAGCACCGCCGCGAACTCGCGGGCGATGCCGATCAGCGACAGGCAGTCACTCCGGTTCCAGGTGATCTCCAGATCAAACACCGTCTCGGGCGGCGGCAACACCTCGCGCATGGGAGTCCCCGCCGCGAGCGCCGGGTCGAGCACCAGCAAGCCCGCGCCCTCCGAGGAAAGCTTGAGCTCGCTGGGTGAACAGAGCATGCCGAACGACTCCACACCGCGGAGCTTGGCCTTCTTGATCGCGAAGCCTCCTTCGGGAACAATCGCGCCGATGGTCGCCAGCGGCACCTTCAGGCCCGCCGCGCAATTCGGCGCGCCGCACACGATCTGCAGCTCGTGCACGCCGTCAGAGACGGTGCACACGTGCAGATGGTCGGCATTCGGATGCGCCGCGCAGGTCAGCACCTCGCCCACCACAAAGTGGTCGTCCAGCGCCGCCCCCACCGTCTCCACGCCCTCCACCTCGATCCCCGAAAAGGTGAGCGCGTCCGAAAGCGCCTTCACGCTCAAATCCGCCACATCCACATACTCATTCAACCAACTGATCGGTACTTTCATGTGTGTATCAACTCCCTATTTTTCAAATTCGTAAGGTCCCAGAAAGCGTGATCCATTGAAATGGATGAGGTGTGTCGGCGCTTCGGCCACCCACACTTCGGTTTCCCATGAAATGTTGCAGAGATAGCGGCTCATGATCGTGCGTGTCGAGAATGCCGTCACATAGACAAGCCCCACACTCGCTTTGGAGAAGAGTTCCTTCAATTCCTGATGACGCTTCCCGTCAACCGGCCCATGGCTGGTGACCGCCTCAATAAGCAAAAGCCATTTTCGCCGTGGACAATAAAGAATAACGTCTGGCATCTTCCCGTGCCCATCAAGCGCAATGCCAAGTCGTTTCAATAGGCAAGCATCCGTGTAACCGTGCTTATTCCCCGTATCACCCGCATAAACCAGCTTCCCCTTCGGCACAAAATATCCGCCAAAGTCTTCAATGATACTCTTGATAAGCTGACTGTGTTTCCCCGGACTCAGTACGACCTCGACTCCGCTTATCCCAACACGCACCTTCTTCATCTCTCTGGGTTGAGCGTACTGGTCGATAAGCTTTGTCCGACCTTTAAGAAAGTCGGCTATCCGTCCATTCCAAGCAGAGGTATTGAAAGCCTGAATAGCCTGCATTGCCGATGGACTGATTTGATAGACGGCGTTGGGGCTGTTAACCGGCCGGCTCGGATCATCGGGATTGTAAACCGCAACCCCGGCAGAAACAAACTGATGCATCGTCTGACGCCGAACGGTCTCCCGCGTGTTAGGTTTGTACTTTTTGTTATAGTTCGCCCTCATCCAATCCATGATTGGGGTGATGCCTATCAAGGGGTTCTTGCTTTCGTTCCAGTCTTTGCCCGGAGTGAGGTTCAACAAGGCCAACAGAGATAATGCGGAACGTTCATTCTGTTGTTCCTTCGGCAGCCCGAAAGTCTTTAAAATAGTTAATGCCTCGAAGATCTTCATTTTCTTCATGTCAGCACCTCTTGAACATGGCAATCCATTTCATCCGGCGTCAGATTCTTTCGTCGCATGGCCCATTTTCCAATTTGAACAAGTTTCTCGCGAGAGGGATAGCGCAATTGCCGCAAATCCGTGGCATTGACCTGTGTGTGCCCGTTGAACCGCCGAAAGAAGTTGTCAACAAAAGATGTGTTGAGGTAGACAGAAAAACCATAGGCCAAGGCTTCAGGAATTCCCTTTTTCGACTCGTGATACACATTGAGATGATTCTCAAAGGCCACGGCAGAAACGTTACCAAACATATCGGGCGCGACCACGCTAGCTGTAATCCGCCGCGTCTCCTCTTTCGCAGAGAAGCGCTTGACCACACAATAGAACCCAACAGGGAAAAGCGATTTTCGCGTCTGGTCATCAACAATCAAGGCATTCGGCTTCTTGGCGTCGGCTCTAGGCCAGACACTTCGGTTCATTGAGCAATGCGCTGGATACAGAAGGGGCACCGTTCCTGATGTCGGTTGCCATCGCAGATGATCCTTGACCCGAAAATCAACGACCGGCCCTGTGGAGACACAAACCCCGACATCCGCAAGCGAACAAGCCGCACCGGGTAAGTGATCAAGCTGATCCTGTTCATTTGCCGTTGGAATGTGAATAAAGCGTTCAGAATCTCCATGTTTGACAATTTGATCGAATGAATGGATCTCTTCTTGATAGTCGGAGAACGAATCGTCTGTCGAGACCGAGATGGTGACGGCTCCCTGATTAATCCCCTTGGCAAGTTTAATCACCACGTTTTCCTGAAGCACCTTGTCTTCTTTAAACGCCGATTTGCGTGACCCGAAAAGGTGGATATGCGTGATGGCTGATTCCATTAGGATCATTTTCCTGAACGGCTTGTAGTAAGGGCCGTTGCAAAAACTGCGCGGTATGATGGCAACCAGTTGACCGCCATTTTCAAGCAGTTTAAGGCTAAGCGCAACAAAGGCCGAATACAGATTGACCGTCTCTATCCCCACTTGCCTGAGCAATTCCCGGGCAGTTGAAGATGAACCGATTTTTTTGTAGGGCGGGTTAAGAATGGCATGCGAAAACCGACGTTTGGGTTCGAACTGCAACCAATTGACCGCGGCTTCAATGAAATCGACTTGTATGATCTCAGCTTCCACCGTTTTCAGTGTCCGGGTAAGATCATCATGCAGTCTTGTGTCGATCTCACACGCAGTGACAGACACCTCGTCAAAGCAGATATTGGCATTCTTCAAAAAAGCATCGGTTAGTGACCCAATACCAGCGCCGGGGTCAAGCAATCGGCACTTTCCCCCTTTCTTGGCGTCAAATAGCGAAGCCAGAAAACGAGCGGTCACACACGGGGTCAAAAATTGCCCCAATTTGGACTTAGCCGTATCCGATGTCATACTGGCAATATGCCGCCGTCTCTGGTCCATGGCGCTATCACGGTTTACAGGACGAAAAACGGCCTTATATTCCACCGGCCACAACATGAGTTCGTCTTGGCTCAGAATGTCCGGATGCGTCGCTGAAGAGATGAGCCGGAAGCCAGTCTTCGCCAATGCGGAAGCGGATGTGGCCAAAGCTTCGCGGACGCTTTCAGGAAGGCTCTTGGCATCCAGCACCTCACGCACATGGCTGGAACAAAACACACCCCAGCCAAAAGCGTCCGGATCGTGCCGCCTTTCCGGTTTCGAGTAAAGGGGGAGTGCTTTGGTTTTCATGGTGAGCGGCCCTCAGGCGAATTGGCTCAAAAACCGCACGTCGTTCTCGTAGAGGCTGCGGATGTCCTTGATGCCGTATTTGATCATGGCAATCCGTTCGACGCCCATGCCGAAGGCGTAGCCGTAGACCGACTCGGGATCGTAACCCACGAAGCGGTAGACGCGTGGATCCACCATGCCGGCGCCGGCGATCTCGATCCACCCGCTCATCTTGCAAACCCGGCAGCCCGTGCCGTCGCAGACGTGGCAGGAGAAGTCCACCTCCACGCTCGGCTCGGTGAAGGGGAAGAAATGAGGGCGGAATCGGACCCCCACATCGGGGCCCATCATCTCGCGCGCGAAATGGGCGAGCGTCGATTTGAGGTCGGCCAGCGAGACCGGGCGCGTGTCGACATAGAGCCCCTCCACCTGATGAAAATTGGCGCTGTGCGTGGCGTCGGTGGTGTCACGGCGATAGCAGCGTCCCGGCGTGATAATCCGCACGGGCGGCTGGTGGCTGGTCATGACCCGGATCTGCACCGGCGAGGTCTGGGTGCGCAACAGACGGTCGCCATCGAGCCAGAACGTGTCGGCCGCATCCATCGAAGGATGGTGCGGCGCCGTGTTCAGCGCCGTGAAGTTGTTGAATGTGTTTTCGATGTCGGGACCGTCTGCCACCGCAAAACCCAGCTTGGCAAAAATGCGCGCGACCGCTTCGATCACCTGCGAGATCGGATGCGCCGCGCCAGCCCCATGCCACCGACCCGGCAGCGAAGCGTCAAACGCCGGCCCCTGCGCCACCGGGGTCGCCAGTTCCGCTTTGCGCGACTCCAGCAATGCCTCAAGCTCGCCGCGCCACGCGTTCAGGCGCTTGCCAAATGCCGGGCGATCCTCCGCCGGTACGTCCTTCATCTGCTTGACAAGCGCCGGGATCAACCCGTTCCGGCCGAAGTACCGGATCCGCACCTGGTCGAGCGCGGCAAGGTCCGCCGCCTTTGCCGCGAAGGCCAACGCCTCCCCGCCCATCGTCTCCAACTCTCCCAACGTCATGATGTGTGCTCCCTTTCATCTGTCCGACCGTTCCAGTCGCGGCGATCGCCACCCCGGCCGCCGTCTCTCTCAAGGATGCGTCCCGAGAATGACGCATGACAGCGCAAATAGTATCATGTAATCGCCGCCGGTAAAACAGGTTTTAACCGGTTTTAACCGGGCGCACGGCAATCCTAAATATGGTAGCCGCTATCGAAATCGACGAATAGCACCGAGATTCAACCCCGATTCCGATACCGACCCCGACCCCGATTACCCAATAGCCTCATGAGGCTCTTGCAAAACCCTTGGAAGCGCAGGAAATCAGGGTTCAGGATGCCAGGTTTCCGGCCGGAAACGCCTCCTGAACCCCGAAACCTGAACCCCGCACCCTCCGCTTGCACAAACCGGAGGTATTGCAAGCGCCTCTCATCATTATAATTTCCCGCCGGCGCCCGTATTGACACGCGATTCATGATGCGGTACCGTCTTGGCGTCTGGTGTCTGCATGGTTGTTTCGACACACGAAGAGCGGGGCTTCGAATGGATGGCGAGACCGATGTGGCGGTGGTTGGATGCGGCCCCGCCGGACTCATGGCGGCTGTTGCGGCGGGCAGGCGCGGACAACGCGTGACGGCATTCGAACGCCTGGACGATCCGGGACGCAAACTGCTTGCCACAGGAGGCGGACGGTGCAACCTGACCACGGCGGCGCCGCCGGAGGCCTTGCCGGCGGCTTACGGCCGGCAAGGCCGATTCGCCGTTCCCGCGCTTGCGGCCCTTGGCCCCGAGGCGATCCGGGCATTCTTCCTTCGCGAAGGGGTGGACACCGTCGTGCAGGCGGACGACGGCTGCGTCTTCCCCAGGAGCCAACGGGCGGCGGACGTCTTGACGGCCCTGCGACGGGCGGCGGAACAAGCCGGTGTGCGACTGATTTGCGGCACGCCGGTCGCGCATCTGACACGCTCAGCCGGTGGCGCGATCACCGGGGTGGTTGCGGGGGGGTGCCAGATCCGCGCCCGGGCGGTGGTGCTCGCCGCAGGAGGATGCGCCTATCCCGCGCTGGGGTCGGATGGTAGCGGCTTTGCGCTGGCGCGTGCGGCCGGGGTTCGCGTGATCAATCCCGTACCGGCATTGGTGCCGCTGGTCACCTCCGAAACGTGGCCGCACGCGCTGAGCGGCATCGTGCTGGAACGGGCGCGCATCCGGATCCTCGGAAAGGGCGAGCACAAAGCGGGACGCGTCGGTCCGGTACTGTTCACCCACCGCGGCATCAGCGGTCCGCCCGTACTCGATCTTTCCGGCGAGGTGTCGGCACGCTTGGGGGCCGACACGCCCGCGGTGACTCTGGCCGTGTCGGTACGCGCGGATCGACAGGCGACCGATTGGATGCGACTCTTTGATGGGTGGGGTGTCCGGCTGGGCCGGCGGGCCTGCCACAACGTCCTGTCCGGCGAGATGCCGCGCGCGCTGGCCGAAGCCCTGTGCGCGCAATCCGGCCTGATGGACGTGCCGGTGGCGCAAGCGGGACGCAAGCGGCTGGAGGCGCTGGCCGCGCACTGCGGCGGCACCCCGCTGACGGTCACGGCGACCGAGGGCTGGAACCGCGCGATGGTGACGCGCGGCGGGGTGGCGCTCGACGCGCTTGATCCCGATTCCCTGGCGTGCAAACGCATCCCCGGCCTGTTCTGCGTCGGCGAGCTTGTCGATCTCGACGGCCCATGCGGCGGCTACAACCTCACCTGGGCGTTTGCCAGCGGCTGGTTGGCGGGGATGTCCGCGTGCGGGAGTTGACGCGTCCCTAGCCGACCCTAGCAGAAGAAAGCACACCGCACACGTGGCTCTTCTAGGTCGCTGCGGAGCGGCGTCCCTTGGGAAGCGCGTGTTAGGGAACGGTGAGCTTTGACAGATTGGGTGCAATGGACAGGAGCAAATTGGCCTGATCTGAAGCTGGATTCATGAGCTCGAAGTCATTGAAATCAAACCCAGGGCCGACTGAGCAGCCTACCAGGACTGACTCGCCCAGGGGTTCTGCGGCCTGCCAGATGCGAGCGGGGACTACGTGGCAGAACGCACTGGCTTGTGTTGAGAGTTCTATGCAAGAGGGTTGGTTGTCTGTGCCATCCCATGTATAGATTCGGATTCCGGGCCCTTTGTATAGATTCCAGACTTCATCTGATGCGACTCGATGGAATCGACTGACTTCCCCTGGGTTGAGGGAGAAGTAGATGTGAGTGATGGCTGATCTGATCTGGCCCGTGCTTGTTGTGACTACTGCACCGGATCTGAATACCTCGCGGAATCGACCGCCCTCTGGGTGTTCTATAAGATCAGTTGGTTTCATAGGGTGGCTTGGCACTCGTTTCCGAATGGAGACCGGGAGTGGCATTGCGGCCCTCCCTCCCGCACCCCCCGGCAGGCGGGTCACACACCGGGCGGGTCCATCACGAATCGTGATGCAGTAAGGGTAAACCAAGCGCCACGAAATAGCCAGTCGGAAGCGAGATCGACAACAATTCTCAATATGGCAACCGCTATCGGGATCGAAATTGGGGGCGGGATCGGGATCAAAATCGACGAAAAAGGAGGGAATTCGACCCCAATACCGATCACGAGTGTCACGTCATTGAAGACCGCCAGATTCACGAACGGGTTCGGCGAGTATTCGTACCAGAGCGTCCGCAATTTTCCGAGTTCATGTGCGCCCTGTAGACCGCAAGCGGTCATTTTCTTGACTCTCCGGCTGACAACGCCCGCGCCTTGGTGTATAGTGGCGGCATGAAAGGGAGCACCACACCCGTTCGGAAACGCAAGCAGGCCTTGCTCATCGTCAACGCCATCACGTTCGCGCGCGTGCCGTTCGTGTTTCTGTTCATGGCGCTCGCGCTCGTCAAGGGGTCGCGGCCGTCGCTGGCGCTGGCGATTGTCGCCACCGCCAGTCTGGCCATTGCCGCGATCACCGATCTTTTTGACGGCCTGCTCGCCCGCCGCTGGCAGGTGGTGAGCACGTTCGGCGCGATGGCCGACCCGCTTATGGACAAGGTCTTTTACCTCGTCGTGTTCCCGACCCTTCTTTATCTGTTAGCCATTGATCCTGCCGAGGCGACCCATGCCGTCGTCATGCTCGCCTTCACCGTCCTCTACATCCTGCGCGACCAGTGGGTCTCCTTTCTCCGCTCCGTCGGCTCGGCCTACGGCGCCGATGTCCGCGCCAACTGGATGGGCAAACTCCGCACCGCGATCAGTTTTCCCATCGGGTGCATCATTTACCTTTACGTGTCCTGCCATCCTGCCTGGCTCCCCCGGACGCTGATCTACACCCTCGAAGCGGTCGCCATCCTCATCAATTTCGCCTCCATCGTGGTCTACACCCGGCAGTATCTTCCCTGGCTCCGCCGGGCACTTGCCGCATCCTAAAACCCGACCTGCCCTATGTCCACCCACGCGCCTACTCTCTCCGACGCTCTCGCGACCGAACGCGACCGGGTGATCGCGGCGCTTTCGGACGATGCGGTGTCGGCATTTGCAGTCACCGACCCCGCCTTCAAATCGGGCGGATTTCGCCCCGGCCAGGCCGCGCCGGTTCGGAAGCGGCTCCGCGTTCTGGCGGCCGCAACCGACGGCCCCTCAGACGCACTGCGGCGTCTGTTGGCCCACCATTCGCTCAACCGCTCCCTGGTCTCCGTCCTGTCCGAAACGGCCGTCACCGACCTGCGCAACGACTTGGCGGCGCTCTTCGGACCCGCCCGCATCCTCCTCGCCTTGCAGCTCGACGAGCGGGCGGGTGTGCGCGAACTGGCCGCGCGCGTGCTGCGCTCCACGCCGCCATTTGCTCCGGTCGAACCCGACGCCGCCGTCGTGCACCTGCATGACGCCTTCGGCCGTCTCTTTGACGCCTGTGGCGGCGCCGCATCCGCAGCGGGCGCGCCTCCGACTCAGGAGGCGTGGCTGGATGCGCGTGCGCGTCTGAACGATCAGATTCGCGACCTGCGCACCCAGCTCCGCGCATTGAAAAGTGCCGAAACGCAGGCGGTCCGTTTTCAGAAGAAGGCCGACGATCTCCAGGTCGAACGGGACGCCCTGGTTGCCACGCTGGACGCGGAAGCCGCTGAAAAACGGATTGCCAACCGGCAGCGCGTGGAGTTGGAGGCCGAACTGACCCGCGAACGGACGCATCGCGAAGAGCGCCTGCGGGCCGCGCTCGACAGCCGCCTCGCCCATGAGTTCTCCGGCTGGATCGCCCACGCCCGCACCGTCGAGGCCGCCGCCGCGCCGGACGCCGCCCCCCGCGACGTGCTCGACCAGGCGGAGCACGCCCTCCGCCGGCAGGCCGCCGTCGACCGCCATTCGGGAAACCGCGCCACGCTCCTCGCCCGGATCGAGGCGCTCACCGCCGCCCGCGCGCGCGTCCGCGACGCCCTCGCCCACGCCCTCGTGCAGACATCCGAACTCCCCACCGCCTCCCGTGCGCTGGACGATGAAATCGCGCGCCTCCGCGCCATCCTCCGCCTTGAGGAACCCGTCTCGACGCTGGAAGAGACGCTCTCCGCCCGGCTCCACGCGGCTGACGGCAACACCCTCTACGCCATCCGCACACTGACCGAACGGCTCGCCGCATTCGGGGTTCTCGATCCGCCAGCGCTCAGCCGCCTCGACGCCGCGATCATCCGGCGGCAGGCCGCGCTCCTCGCGCGCGGCGAGATGCCCGAGGGAAAGGCGCCCGAGCCTGTCCTGGCCCTCCGGCGGGCCCTCACCGGCCGCGGTAAGGCCGTCCTGCTGATCGACGGCCACAATTTGCTGTTCGCCCTGCAGAACCGCTATATGCCGCCATCGGGCGCGGCCGTACCCGATCGCGAGAAGCGGGCACGGATGGTCGCCGACCTCGTCCGCGTCGTCGCCCCCCATCCGACCTGCCGCGTCTGGATCGTGTTTGACGGCCCCGTCTCCAACGAAGAGACGCCGGCTCCGAATGTGCGGGTCTCCTATTCCGGGGGGGTCGGCGAGCACCGGGCCGACGCCGTCCTGCTCGACGACATCCGCTTCCTGCGCGGTGTCGACGCCGAGATCCCGGTGATTCTCGCCAGCAACGACAACGCCCTCTGCGGGCAGGCCCGCCGCCTCGGCGCCGTAACCGTCGCCGCCACCGACATCGGCGCGCTGCTATGACCCCCTGCGGGGACGGAACCTTTTTGACGACGTGATCTACTCCACGCCCCGCCACCGCTGCCAGCCCGCCCCTTACGTCGGCTCATGCGCGCGTCACTCGACCCGGCACACCAATCCCTTGAGATAGAGCCCTTCGGGGAAGCAGACGTCCTCCGGATGGTCGGGACCTTGTTGCACCCGTTCGATGACCTGCACCCGGCGTCCAGCGTCGACTGCCGCGTCGGCGACGACTTTGTGGAACAGGTCTGGCGTGACCAGCCCCGAGCAGGAGAACGTCGCCAGAATGCCCCCGGGCCGCAACAGCTTCATCCCCAGCAGATTGATATCCTTGTAGCCCCGGCACCCCGCCATGAGTTGTCCCTTCGATTCGACAAACTTGGGCGGGTCGAGAACGATCAGGTCGAACGCGCGGCGGCTGTCGCGAAACCGTCTGAGCACCTGGAACACGTCACCGGTAATGAACTCCGCCTTCGCCTCGGCGATCCCGTTGAGCGCCGTATTGGCGCGGGCCAGGTCGAGCGACGGTTCGGAAAGGTCGACATGCGTCACCTGCGCCGCGCCGGCCACCCCAGCCGCCACGCCGAAGCCGCCGCTGTAGGCAAACGCATTGAGCACCTCCCGCCCCGCCGCAACCGACGCCACGCGGACGCGATTGATACGCTGGTCGAGATAAAAGCCGGTCTTGTGGCCGCACTTCACGTCCACGCCATACCGACACCCGTTTTCGCGAATCACGATCTGATCGGGCGGCGCCGCGCCCCGCAACACCCCGGCCACCGGTTCAAGGCCCTCCCGGACACGGATATCCGCGTCGCTCCGCTCGTAGAGTCCCTCGCACGTCGGCAAAAGCCGCGCCAGCGCGCCCGTGATCTCCCCCTTCCAGCGTTCCACGCCCGCCGCCGTGAACTGGCAGACCACGAAATCGCCATACTGGTCGACCACCAGACCCGGAAGGCCGTCGGATTCGGAGTTGACCCATCGCAGCGCGTTATCGTCCCCGCGCAACACGCCCAGATCGGTCCGCAGCGTGATCGCCGCGGCGATCCGCCGTTCAAAAAACGCTGCGTCCACCGCCTCGGCCGGGTCGCACGTCCACATTCGCACCCGGATCTGCGACGCCTCCGACCAGGCGCCGCAGCCCAGCGGCTCGCCCTCGGCACTGACCACACGGACGGTCTCGCCACGCGTCAAATCCGGCGCGGCTCGCTCAACAGCCCCGGAAAACACCCACGGGTGCCGCCGCTTGATGGAATAGTCCCGCCCTTTTTTAATCACCACTTCTTTCATCGTTCCGTCTGCCTTTCTGAAATCCGGTACAACACCCCATCCCGTTCGAACGTCACGCCCGCGCCCAGAACGGCCTGCGGCGTGTAGCCGGGAACCGGCGAAACGACATAGACGTTTCCCACACCCGGTTGAACCCTCGAAACCCATTCGGAATCCGAGAGCCCCGTCCACGGCGTGACCAGGCCCCAGGCGTCCGACAGCATCCCCACCTGCCGCGCGGCCAAGAGCGGCCCTGCCGCCGTGGCGTCGGCCAGCAACGCATCGTCCGCGTTCAGTTGATGGCCGACGGCGGCTACGAAACGCGCAGCCGAGTCTTCATGCTGCTTCCACGGTATCAGCCAGTACCGGACTTCATCCCGGAATGGCAGGGAGCGTGCCCGCCGCACACGCCATTCTCCCTGCCGTGCCGCGGCGCCCAAGGCCACCGGACCCGCCACCGCGCACAGGGCGCCTGCCAGCATCACGAGGCCGCAGAGGCGCCGGGGCATCGCCGTATCCGCCACACCCCACCCGATCCACACGGCCAGCAGTCCGAGTGTCGGCAGGACAAATGTTACCTGATCGGCCACAAAATAACGCACCCAGAAAACGCTGTGCGTCAGCGTCAACGCCAGCAGCAGGCGGCGCATCAGGCGGTCGTCACGTTCCCTGCCATGCCAGACCCCCCGCCATGCAAAGAGCCAGCACGGATTGAGCAGACTCAAACCCGCCAACGCCATATTCGCAAGCCATACCTGCCGCTGAAACCCGCCGATTCCCAGCACGTGGCGGCCATAGCCGTCGCCGCAGAGCACATTTTGCAGGATCGTCCAGAACCCGGCACCCGTGCGCGCCATGCCGGCGGCCTGCCACAAAATGAACCCGCCGCCGGCCAATCCCAGCGCCAGACATCCGGCCAACAGCCCGCCTCCGCGCGCGCCGCCTCGCCGCGATGCCGCGACCACGAGCACGCACACATACAACGGCAACCCGAGCAACGCGGCGTTATGGAGGCTCCAATGCAGGCCGTTGACCAGAAACAGGGCAGCCAGCCAGCGCGCGTCCCGCTGCTCGGCGTAACGAACCAGGCAATACACCTCGGCCATCACAAAGGCCAGCGACCACGTGTAGACCTCGGCGACCGTCCCCAGCCACCACGCCATATGGGCGAAGCCCAGAAACACCACGGCCACCATCGCCGCCCACCGCGAGCGGGTCAGCCGCATCACCACCGCGCCCAGCAAGGCCAGCGCCAGCGCCAGCCCCACCCCACTGAACAGGTTCGCCGCATAGAAAGCCGCCCCCCGGGGAAAGAGGCCGACAAATCCCCGCGCCAGCAGGATGTAAAGCGGATGCGCCCGCGCGATTCCCGAATGCCAGTGATAATCAGCCGCCACGATGCGGAACTGGAACTCGCCGCTGTCCTGCCACCCGACGCCACGCTGCGCCGTACAGGCATACACCGCCGTGAAGAGCAGAAAAATGGCGATCCCCCACCCCCCTGGCCACTTGATTTTCATGTACCCCCAAGGGACGTGGCAAGCGCCTCGCCCATTTACATCTTCTGATCCAGCCCCTTGCCGGTCTCGATGTGCGCGAAATTGGGCAGGTGGGCTTTGAAGACCGCCACCAGCTCGGCCTTGGTCACGCGCGGCCGGTCAAAACATGCGCGCAGCGCCGCAAACACGCCGTCGATCTCCGCCAGGCTCCGGCGGGGGGCGTTCTTAACGACGCCGAGGTTGACGAACCGCGTCAGGTCCAGATCCTCGCCCGGCGTGTAAAACTCCTCATACGGCTTCTCGCCGCTGGTGTCGGAATCAAAGAAATAGACCGGCCACCGGATCGTGCCCCGCGGGCTGTTCGACGATAACCCGTCCGCCCGCAGCCGCGTCATCTTCTTCCGCGCCTCGTCCTCGCTGAGACACACGTCGGACTCCAGGCCCAGCGCGTGGAGCAGGTCGACCGCCACCCGTTCAAACGGGATCATGTCGCGCGCCTCGTCGAGCTTGGGAAAGAGGATGTCGCCGCTGTCCCCCAGAATCGAGGCGAGCAGGCACAGCTCGCCCGCTTCGGTCGGCGAGACGAAGAAACGCCGGATTCCGAGCGGGCATGACCACGGCTGGCGCTTGGACACCCGCTCCAGAAAACCGAGCGGCAGGCTGCCATTGGAAAACGCCACGTTGGCAAAGCGGGCGGTGGTGACGGGCATGTGTCCGGCGTAAGCCAGAATCATCTCCTCCATCAGCTTCTTGCTCGCGCCCATGAGATTCACCGGATTGGCCGCCTTGTCCGTGGAAACGCAGAAGAAGTGCTCGGGCGGACGCTCCAGCAGCAGGTCGAGCAGTCCGCGCGCCCGCAGCAGATTGTTCTCGACCATCGCCTCGATCGAAAACGGATCCTTCTCGCTGCGCACATGCTTGTGCGCCGCAAAATTGGCCACGATATCGAAGGGGCCGCGCGCGCGGAAGAGCTTGGCGAATACCGGATCGCCAAAGCTGACCGGATAGGTGATGAAATCGGCCGGGAGGGAGGCGGCGCCACCGCTGCGCAGATCGCGCACCAGTTCGGTCAGCCCATTCTCACTGGTATCCACGACGCACAGTTTCGCCACGTTGAACCGCAGGAGCGCCTTAATGTAATGCGAGCCAATCGACCCCGCGCCCCCAATGACCAGCGCGCGGCGGCCGTCGATGCGCGCATGCAGTTCGCCATCGAAACGGGCAAAATCATCGGCCAGCAGGCTCCTCTCCCGCCGCGTCACCCGCTCCCGGATAAACCGATCCAAATCGAATGCGATATCCATGTCCGCTCACCTCTCCCTTGGGGGTTTTGCCAACCACAGACTATACGGTGCCTGTCTCCCTCGCGTCAACTCAAACACGCTGTAATTGACGCCGGCGCATTTGTCGGGTACAGTTACGATCATGTCCGAGGGCTTCGGACGTGTAGGGACGGCACGGGAAGGTGATCCAATCATGGAAGATAACATCATTGCGGAATATGTTGAAAAAGTGCGGGAGTCGAGCACGATTGATCCCCAGCTTTATGTCGATTACAACGTCAAACGCGGCTTGCGTAATGCCGACGGAACGGGCGTGCTGGTCGGTTTGACGCGCGTTGGGGAGGTGCACGGGTACATCATTTCCGAAAACGAGAAGGTGGCGGTCCCGGGCCAGTTGATCTATCGCGGCATTGATGTCGACAAGATCGTAGCCCAGTGTCAGGCGGATGGACGCCCCGGATACGAGGAATGCGCGTATTTGCTGCTGTTCGGGGAATTGCCGAACACGGCGGAACTGGCACAATGGAACCGGGTGCTCGATGCGGCGCGCCGGTTGCCCGACGGCTTCAAGGAGATGGCGATCATCCGCGCCCCTGGCAAGGATATCATGAACAGCCTGGCGCGCGCCGTGCTCACGGCGCACATTTACGACGACCGGCCGGACGATCTCTCGCTTGCCAACGTGCTGCGGCAGTGTATCAACCTGATCGCCCGTTTCCCGGTGATGGCGGCCTACGCCTATCAGGTCAAGGCCCACTACTATTTGGGGAAGAGCCTGTTTCTGCGCCATCCCGAAGCCGGCCAGTCGACGGCCGAGACCTTTCTGACGATGATCCGCGAAGACGCCCAGTACACCCGGCTGGAGGCGGATCTGCTGGATCTGTGCCTGATTCTGCACGCCGACCACGGCGGCGGCAACAATTCTGCCTTCACGACGCATGTCGTCGCCTCGGCCTTCACCGACACCTACGGCGTGCTGGCCGCCGCGACGCTCTCCCTCAAAGGCCCCCGCCATGGCGGCGCCAACCGGCGGGTGATGGATCAAATGTCCGAAATCAAGGCGCACGTCAAGAAATGGGACGACGCGGGGGAAGTTGCGGACTACCTGCAGCAGATTCTCGACAAAAAGGCCGGTGACGGCACGGGCTTGTTGTACGGCCTCGGACATGCCGTCTACACGGTCTCCGACCCGCGCACCGAACTCTTGCGCGAACAGGCACGGCGGCTGGCCGTGCAAAAAGGGCGCGAAGATGAGTTTGCGCTTTACGAGCTGATCGACCGGATGGGACCCGATGTGTTTAACAAGGGGCGGGCGAAGAAAAAGGTGTTGTGCACGAATGTGGACTTCTATTCGGGCTTTGTTTACGACATGATGGACATCCCGCTCGAGCTGTTCACGCCGATCTTCGCGGTTTCCCGCATCGCCGGCTGGTGCGCGCACCGTCTCGAAGAGCTGGTCAACGGCGGGCCGATCGTCCGACCCGCCTTCAAGTCGGTCAGTGAGAGTCACGATTACGTTCCGTTGAACGCCCGCTAGCGGGTGTCGGGAGGTTGCAATTATGGTCGCATGCGCAAACGTCCGGGTGGCAACCGCCGTGGCACTGCTGCTGGCCTCGGGGTGCAAACCGTCGGTTGCCGACGCCGACGCCCGCGACCGGGAGACACCGTCTTTTGACCGGGCGGTCCGGGACGAACAGAGCGGCAAACTGGACGAGGCGATCGCGCAGTACGAGCAGGTGTTGCTCGATCACCCGAGGTTGTTTTCCGCGCATCTCCACCTGGCGCTCCTGCTGCACGATCACCAACAGGATTATTTTGGTGCCATCTACCATTACAAACAGTACTTGAAGCTGCGTCCAGGTGGCGAGAAGGACGATCTGGTCGAGGGGCGCATCCGTCTGGCCGAGCAACTCCTGGCCGGACAGTTGTTGCGCCGGATCGGTGACATCGCGGGGATCGCCGAGTCACGGTTGACATCCGAGCTTGACGCCCTCAACAAGCGCGTCGCCATTCTGGAAGGGGAAAAAGCGTCACTGGTCGAAGAGAAGGACAAGTTAATCACGGCGTTACAGACATCTCAGGGGGAAACGCAGCGGTTGCGCCGTCTGTTGGAGAGCATGCGGCTTCCGGATTCGGAAACGCCTCCCGAGAAGACGCACACCCGTGCGCGGTCGCCGTTGCTACCCGTGCGGGACATGCCTGTCGACATCCAACCGGCGGCAGCCGCTCCCCCATCGCTCTCCCGCAGCGCAATCGCAACCGCACGCGAGGAAGCCGCACGGATGGTGGGCGAACCCGCCGCGCCGCCCGCCACCCCGCTCAACGCGTCACAACCCGCCGCAGCGGCGCCCTCCCCGGCGGCAGTCTCCGCAGACCCGGCGGAGCCGCCCCCCAGGCCGGCCGCGGGCGTCGTCGAGGCAAAGCGGCCTCCGGCCCTGCGCACCTACGTCGTTCAACCGGGCGACACGCTTTACGGTATATCCGAGCGCCATTATGGCGACGGCACAAAATGGACAACGGTTCGGGACGCCAACAAAAGCCGGATCGGGTCCGACGGCCGGGTGCGCGCCGGCCAGATTCTTCTGATCCCCTAGGGTTAAAACGATGTCACAACGCAGAGCACGTCTTTTCCGGTACGGCCCGCAAGCGGGCGAGGTATTGCTCGGCGGGGGTGTGCAGCGGGTATGGCGGCTCGACACGCGCGAAGACTCCAACGATCGCGGCATGTTCGTTTTTTCGTCGCGCGACCGCTTGCGTCACCGTCGTGCGCACGGACTCGGCCACTACATTTTTGCCGGCGGCATGCGGCAGCATGGCTGGTCGCAGGCCGATGATCTGGAGAACCGCCGTCGGCGCCTGGCCATCCGGATCATGCTGGCCCTGGTCGGGGCCTGGCTGCTGTGCCGGTGGCTGCCGTTAGACTGAGCCGCGGAACGTGGGTTCAGGAGAAGGGTTCAGGGTTCAGGGAAAGACTAGGTCTTTGTCTCGATCTTTGTCGAATTGATCGTTGTCCCCTTCCCTCTCTGCTGTCCCGGATGTAGATCTTGGGGGCTTTGACCTGCCGCTTGGACAGGTTCTCATGCCAGGGCAGCAACTGGTTCACCACCCGTCACACGCAAAACAGCATGACGGACGATGGGAATAACTCTCCCCGTAAACCGGTGTCGTCGCCGTAATCGTCGGCCGATCTTCCATCGTGGCGCGGTCCGTAGCCCCGGGCCGAGGGCAGTGCGTCTTGCAATCTCAGGTCTTAATCTCCGGTCTTAATCTTTCCACGGGCAAGACAAAGACCCGAGATTAAGACCGGAGACAAAGACCAGAGACAACGACCCTGTCGCCCAAAACCGTCTGCCGACCTGGCTGCTATATGACCGCGCATAAATAAAACTACATATAGGTCAACAAAAAGGTCGCATCAGTCCGGTAATGAGCGACGGGTGATCTTGAATTTCGCGGAACGTTTTGAATAGCGCAGCGCAGAGTTCCGTCG
>Ga0268276_1000496_pt1 | contig 46668 bp, 35 predicted proteins | sample saktaG_4_FD_190145 | JGI IMG/M metagenome (GOLD analysis project Ga0268276, IMG submission 190145) | Saline water microbial communities from Sakinaw Lake, British Columbia, Canada - sak_2010_1_5_45m | ecosystem: Environmental > Aquatic > Non-marine Saline and Alkaline > Saline ...
GGCGGCAGATCATGGCCTTGTTCCGACGGGTGGTGGAGCAGGAAGGGATGACAGTGCTGGTCGCCACCCACAACCCGACAGCGGACGAATACGCCGATCGAGTGTACCATCTGCAGGACGGGCGGATCGTGAGCACGTGATCCGGCCCCGCCGGGATTCCGCAGCAACTGAAGAAGAAACCAAATCGGGCAGCGGAGGGATACAACGCTTCAGCACAGCCGGTCGCCCGGCAGTACTGGCTACCTGCTACGTGGCGGTCCGGCCCTTACCTCTGGACTGAGCCTGTCGAAGTCACGACTGGACTCCCGCCAGCTAGCCGTTGACAGCTTCAGCACACACCATTCAGCGAATCGGCTGGGTATGGGACACCAAAGATGTTATTTCCCTCCGCATCAAAGGTATATGAGTGAACATCTACCTCGTGGCCGGCCTCATCAGACAAGACAAAATTACATTCCCAGGAGTCATCCCTCGATATTTCCGTGTAACCTCGTGACTCAAGGAGCTCTCGAAGTCTTGGCACATCCTTGTGCCGCACGGCAATGTCCAGGTCTGCATGGGGGCGATTCTGCTCACCGAGAAGAGCATCTACTCCCCACCCACCATCAACATGCACTCTGATGTCGTTATCAGTGAGCAACTGAACTATCTCGACCACGTCGGCAGCAGTCATTCCAGCATCCATCTCGGAACGGATCATCCTTTTCTCTTCAATTTTGTTCACGAATTCTGTGTCTCCAAAAACCGGGTATGTCAGTCATTATCCGACTGTCCATTGTTGGACATAGCCACCTTGTACGTCTGGTATCCTTTCGTGTAATTGGAAATGGGAGGCGGTTAGAAAAGCCCCCGCACGATCAGCAACAGCCCCAGGATAGCCAGCGGCACGCCGACGACTGCGCCCACCACCGTCAGACTGAGCACGATGCCAACGATCAGCAAGGCCAGACCCAAGACAACGCCTACCACTCGCCCTGTGAATTCCAGAATCAAGCCCAGCAGCCGCCACAGGGCATAGAAGGGCCATAGATACCATGCCACTTTCCCTCGATCTGTGCCTTTTGTCATTTCTCTTCTCCCTTCTTTCTATCCTTGTGTTATTGTACCACAGAACGTGCATTCTTGCTTGACACCTGTCGGACAGGAATCCGACACTTGCTCGTTTGGTCGCGCAATCCTTGACCTCGCGATAAGGTGACTCTTCCAGGTAAACAACAGAAGAAGATGCCAGAAATAGTCTGGCGGCTTCTCTGTTGGCTGACAGTGAGGCAAGGGCGTGTTGCCATGTTGCACAATCAGCCTGAGCTTTATGTCGTTGCAGTTGGTTGGCTGCCAATGTTGCCGCCTCGACCGAAATCTGCTATAATACCAATTGCCGCATGAAGCACCATGAAAAAGCGAGTGCCTGCCGGTTGAGTAGGGCGAAGGCCGTATCGAAACCAAGGGCACGAAGCATGCAGAAGCGCTTGGTTTCGATACGCTGCTCGCAGCTACTCAACCGGCGCTTGATCTCTCATTCGCGGCATTTGAATGGGCAATTGGTATAATAATGCCGTAACAAGCCAAGGAGTGTTACTATGAAAAAGCAGCATTTTATCCTGGCTCTAGTATCGGCCATGGGGCTGGTTTGCCTCATGACAGCCACCACCGCATCGGCTGCTGGACCTGGCAGAAGGGTTCAGATCCCTCGCATTGACAAAACAGAGGGCTGGAGCACCTGGATCCAGGTGCAGAACGTGGGGGGCGAGAGGACGGGGGCGGTAGCGTTCTTCTGGGGAGCCTATTCGGGGCTATGTCCCTCCAATGATCCTGGGCCTATTGGGCACGCGTGCATGAGCATCCCTGAGAACGGTGTCTGGACCCTGCGCAGCCAGATTCCGGCTGATGCCTACTCGGCCATCATTTACTCCGTTGACGACAGTGACTTCCAAGACGCCTGTGACGATGCTGATCTCACTACCACGGCGGACTGGAATGACTGGGAGGACGACTACGAAGGCAGCGGCCAGCCTCTGGCGGTGACGGTCAACCGAGTTGGCCCCAACGACTTTGGCACCACTGTCTCCAGCATCTACGTGGGGATAGACGAGACGATGGAGGGGAAGGGGCCTCCCTACGGCTACTTCGCGCCCTCTCTCATGAAAGGCTATCGTGACCTGGATACCGAGATGACCATTCAGAACTCCGGCCGGTACTGTGTCTCCGTCTGGATCTACTATCGGGAACAGGAAAGTTGCGAGTTGAGCTACGCCCAGCATATCCAGCAACTGACGCCGGGCGAGGCTGTGCGGGTGAGGGTGCCCCACCTGCCGGAACTGGGCGGCGATGGCGCCTGGCTGGGTTCGGCCTATATCACCGCCAGCCAGCCCCTGGGCATCGTGGTGGATCAGACAAGCTTTTCTACACCCACTCCCACGAGAACACCCACGCCTACGGCTACACCCACGCTCTCCCTGCCAATGTCAACCCCCACAAACATGCCCACTGGAACGTCAACGAATACACCTACGGCTACAGCCAGTCCCACATCAACGGCAACGCCGACTGGCATGTTAACGCCACGGGCCTCTATAATCTACCTGCCCGTTATCCTGAAAGCCTGGCCCTTCACTTCGACTGAGCTCAGTGCAAGCGGCGGGGCCCTTCGACAAGCCTGTCCTGAGCATAGTCGAAGGGCTCAGGACACCGCTCAGGACGGGCCTGCAGTTGCTCGCACCCAGACGCCAACGAGCACTTCTACCCCTACAGCAACGTCGCCCACCCTCGCTTCCCTCCTTTCGACAGACCAGGGCACGTTGTTGACCTACTGGGCTCGTCCCTATAAGGATTCCGAAGACACGGTCTTCTATGCCGACCTCATCTACCGAGAGTGGAGTGGCTGGGACGTGAGCATCCAGGTGCAGAACCTGACCCAACACTCCCAGTCCAGCTTCGTCACCGTGGAATTCATGGACAACAGCGGCGACCACCTCCTTTCCCTCAGCGATTGGATCTGTGCCAATGGCTCTGCTGACTTCTACCTGCCGGCGATCATTGACCTGGGGATGAACTATGTGGGAGCAGCCGTGATCCGTTCCCACAGTCAGCCTATCTTCGCCGTGGTCAACCTGAAACATCCTGCCACGGGGCAGGGGGGGAGCTACAACGCCCATGCGGAGCACGAGAAGGAAGGGGTGACGGACATCGCACTCCCCTCCTTGGCCAAAGGGTACCAGGGTGTGACCTCCCAGATCGCCGTCCGCAATAACTCTGATAACGACGGGGTAATGCTCACGGTAGAGATCACCGACGAAACCGGGAATGTAGTTACCAGGGTTCCCGGCTTCTGGCTCCCGCCCCGTCACCTGAAGGTCATTGATCTGGCCAATATGGGTAGCTTGTTTCCCGGCTTCGTCGGCGCAGGCAGGGTGAAGGTAGTGGGCGATGATGGCCTGACCGGGGTCATGCCCTCAGCCGTGGTGGTGCAGCAGGGCGCCGGCCCCGGAGACGTCACGGCGATCTACGAGGGCATCCCGGTGATCGAATAGCGGTCTTTGTTCCAGCACAGATGAGCGAAATAAGGGCTTGGTTCACGAACCGAGGGCTGGACAAGTAGAAGAAGCCGCCAGAATCAGTCTGGCGGCTTCTATGTTGGCTGGCAGTGAGGCAAGAGCGTGTTGCTATGCAAACCTTACCAGGCAGGGATGCCCTGATACACCCAGGTGACGTCCCCAGGACCAGCGCCAGTGTTCACTACCACCACAGAAGGCATGGTTGGTGTCTGGTTCACCTGCCCATCGCCGTCCGTGTCGCACAATTGTCGCACGTCGGTGACCTCTGCTATCCCCGCGCCAGCGAAGCCAGACACAATGCCGTGTCCTGAGCCTGCCGAAGGGCTGCCCAGGCTGGCCAAATCCATGAGCTTGACGTGCCCAGCGCGCAGCCAGGAGTGGTCCACCAGGCTAACGACGGCGCCTGTCCCGTCTCTTACCTCCAGCTTGAGCTTTATGTCGTTGCAGTTGGAACTGTTGCGGACGGCGATCAGAGAGGTCACGCCCTGGTAGTCCCTGGCCAAAAAGGGAAGCACGGTAGCGCTGGCCCCCATCTTCTCGCTTTCCGCATGGGCATTGTAGCTGCCCCCTTGGGTGTCCACTACGGCTCTCTTGAGATCAACCACCGCGAAGATGGGCTGGCCATCGGTCTCTTCACCGCTGGGATAGCCCACTTGGCTGTGTGACTGGATCACTGCTGCCCCAGCGTATTCGCCCCCCAGGCCAGCGATGGCTGGCAGGTAGAAGGTGGCCCCTCCAGCAGGACATACCCAATCACCCAGGAAAAGGATAGAATCGCCGCTGTGGTCGAAGAACTCGACAGTCACAAAGGCGGGCAGGGATTCCTGAGTCAGGTTCTGCGCTTGAATGCTGGCCTCCCAGCCGCTCAACTTGCGGAAGACCAGGTCGGCGTAAAAGAGCGTGTCCGTGGTGGGCTTGTAGGGCCGGGCTTTGTAGGTCAGCAGCACGCCCCGATCCTCCGACGGCAGGAAGCTGGTCTGATCCACGATGATGCCCAGAGGCTCGTTGGCCGTGACGTAGATCGAACCCAGCCACCCGACGCCCAGTGCCTCCGGCGCCCTCTTCCGCACGGATTCCCCAGGCGCCAACTGCTCGACGTGCTCCGCATAGCTGAAGTTGCAGCTTCCCCCTTGCTTTTGATAGTGGAGCCACACCGAGGTGCACCTCTGGCCGGAGTTCTGGATGATCATCTGCGTATCCAGGTCGTAATACCGCCTCATAGCGTAGGGCGCAAAGTATTGATAGGGAGGCCCGCTTCCCTCCATGCCCTCCGAGATGCCAGTGTACGCGCTCGCGACCATCGTATCATAGTCGTTAGGCCCCTGGCGCTGGGCTATCACCGCCACTGGCTCGCCAGTGGCCTGATAATCATCCTCCCATTCCTTCCAATCGTCTGTAAGCGAAGCGGCGTCGTCCACAGCATCAGCAGCGTCCTCACAGGCATCGCCAAAGAGGGCCTCGCTCACCGAGTAGACTATGGCTGACCTCGCCGGGTTGGGAATCTGAGCCTTCATGGTCCAGACCGCGTTCTCAGGGATTCTCATGCAAGCAACCCCTATCGGCCCCGGGTCGTTGTCCGGGCATTGGCCTGAGTACTCCCCCCAGAAGAATGCGATCGCTCCGGTGTCTTCATCACCGGCGTTCTGCACCTGGATCAGGGTCTCCCAGCCGCCCTCGTTATCAACAGCGGGCAACTGGATGCGCGCGCCGACTTGGGTGGGTATGAAAGTGATCTGGACGCTGGTCTGGCCGGAGACCCTGGAGGATTTGGCCGTCACCGTGGCTTTTCCTGGTACAGTGCCGCATCTCAGAGTCACTGTGGCTATCCCATCAACGGTCTCGGCGGTGGCGTCGCTCAGAGGTCCCCCCTGAGGTCCCCGAAGGGTGCCCAGGTCGGTGGCAAAAGCGACCGGCGTCCCGTCGGCCACGGGCTTGTCGTTGATGTCCTTGACCACAGCGCTGATGGTAGAGACGGAGGTGCCGTCCGCAGGGATGCTGGCGGGCTCAGCCGTTACGGTCACGAAGTGGGGCCGGCCTGGATTCACCCCGCCTTTGGTTGAGAGCGCCAGATACCAATCGTTCTTGCCGCCCATATCTCTGGAGCTCGCATCTCTACCCAAGGACTTACCTGTGGCCCCATTGCTCCAATCAGCGCACTCAGGCTCGTTTACTATCGCTCCTCCATCCATAGTGCCTTCCCAGTGGCCAGCTCCGACTATGTTGTTAAAGGCCGTCTGCTGAGCCTTCGCCCACGACCCGTCGTTGTTGGCAAAGGCCAGGGCGTCAATCATAGTGCTGGCCCCATCCTCCAGGATGATCACATTGTCCGTGCCCGTGAGGCCGCTATCGGCGGTGTAGAAATCGCGATAACCATTGCCGTTAGTGTCTCCTGCGATTTCATCATCGGCTGGATCGCCCTCGAAGTTCAGGGCGAAGTACTTCCCAGGCTCCACCGTGTAGGATGGAAAAGTCTTCACCACCGTGCTTCTTTCCCTCACGAGCCAATACTGGATGTTGATGCCCGTGCCTGACATGTTGCGGAACTCAATCCAATCCTCGTCATCGCTGGGTGCCGCTTCATTGATCAGGACATCGCCGGGGTTGCCCAGGACAGGATTGGTTTCTCCAGGGGTGTGGCTGGTGAACACATGCCAGTCGGCCTTGGCATTGGTGTCGGTGGAAAATGCATCTCGGCCTAGAGACTTCCCCTTAGCCCCTGTGCTCCAGTCTGCACATTGTTCTTCGTTCTTCCTCTTGTTTTCTTTTGTATCGTTGGGGTAGATGGTGCCCACCCATTCACTGGCATCAACTATGGTCGTAAAAGCAGCGTGTTGAGTGGGAGCCCATGTTCCATCGTCATTGGCAAAGGCAATGGCATCAATGATGTTACCGCTAGAATCCTCTAAAATGATCACCTCATCAGTCCCAGTCAGGCCATCAGAGCCCGAATCGTAATAAAAGTCACGGTAACCATTATCATTGGCGTCCCAACCTGTCTCGTCTGCTGTGCCCTTGTCGTGGAAGTGTAGAACAATGTACTCTCCGGGAGCTAGCGAGTAAGAGGGGAACGTCTTTCTTACGGCGGTTTTCTTCTCGACAACCCAGGACTGAATATCTATGCTGCTCCCCGAACCGTTGTAGAGTTCCAGCCAATCCTTGCTGCTTGTTTCATCGGGGGCCACTTCGTTTATCAGCACATCTCCTGGCTCGACCGCAGATGAAGGAGTGGAGACAATCGCTAACACCGCCGTCATCATCGCCAATATGATCGGGAATCGCCGGGGCCTCAAATTCGCACCTCCTCATCCAACTGGATAGCGCTCAAAGCCAGCGACGCTGGGCTTACAAGCAGCAGCGCGGCGATGGCCAACAGATGGAGTCCTTTTAACATTGTCCAGCTACCAAGCCGGGGATGTTGCTCTGGGAGAGTATCAGCGGGGTTGTTCTCTGGACACGAAGCGAATCTCGACCCGAGCATTCAGGGCCGCCGCCACCCGCTGCAGAAAGCCCAGATTAGGTTTGTAAGAGGCCCTCTCCAGACGGGAGATGCTGGCTTGCTTGGTGCCGATCCGTTCGGCCAACTCCTTTTGGGTCAGCCCTTGTGCCAGGCGCAGGCGCAGCACCTCTCGCGCCGCTTGGAACTCCGGTTCCATCTCCTGCAAAGCGGCTACAAACTGCGGATCCTTCATCCGTTCATTCCAGAACTCATCTATCGGCCAGAAGGGCAGTACGTTTTTCCCCATATCCATGTCATTCCTCCTCAACACGAGCCAGTACGTCGGTCAGACGTTGTTCGGCTATGCCCAATTCCTTGCGGGGCGTCTTACGGGTCTTTTTCTGAAAGGCGTGCAGGAGCACAAACCTTTGGCCGGTGTGAGCGAAATAGAAAATTCGGTAGATGTTCCGTCCACTTTGTACCCGCAGTTCCCACAGCTTACCGTGGACAGGACAGGCGTAGGGCATCTTCAGATCGAGACCGAATTCGCGCAACAGGTCGAGCGTCCAGTATATTCGAGCCTGGTCTTTCTGCGGCAGGCTTGCGATGAAGTCATTGACCGGTTGGCGCGCTTGCTCATCCTGATAGGCGACGATTTCCCAGGCCATTGGGAATCTCCAGTAGAGAGTATAACACAAACATCATATCTTGTCAAAAGGGCTGCGCTCAGCCCAACTACTCGGCCAAGAGGTGAAACCAAGGGAGAAGGAGGCAGCAAAATGAGCGTTGCTTCTCAAGGCACTTCTACCTCGCCATCCAAAACGACACGATTGTCGGCGATGGGGGCGCCGTCAGGGCCGACGGCCGCCAGGCGATCCATGGTCTGGGGATCGTAGACGCCCAGGGCCAGGCGGTAGCGGCCCGGAGGCGCGTCCTTCAGGGAGATGGTGATCTCATCGCTGACCACCTCGCCCTCAGCCCACCACGAAGTGGGATACTGGTTCTGACGAGGCATGGCGTCGTCCTGGGCCACGATTTCCTCCGTAACAGGATCGAAAAGGTGGACGAAGACTTTGTAATCCCCCTCCATTTGCTGCCGCGCTTGCCAGTGCAACTCCAGCCGCAGTGCCTCCTCCTCACGACTTAGATCGTAGCCCAAAAGGCGTATCTGGCCGCCGAAGCTCACGTCCAGCCTGGCCTGCATGGAGGGTGTGGCGTAGCTGCGCTCTCTGCCCTCAATGACGATGCCCAGCGGGGCGACGAATTCCCCGCAGCCTTCGCCCGTCCGAGCGTCGTCCACAGCGATAACTAAGTCGTAGCGCCCCGCAGGCAACAGGGGATCGAGGGTTATCTGATAGCGGCTGGCCACGATGACGTTGGTCGGCCAGAGGGAGGTGGCATAGCCCCTGGCTATGGGTTCGGTCTGCGAATGTACAGTTGTCCCGCTTTCATCTCTCAAAGATAGGCGGCAAGCGTAATCGCGGGTAGGATGCTCGGTGGCGGCCCATTTAGCCTCCACGAATAGGGGTTGCCCCTGCTCTATCTGCGCTGTCATCGGACTTAGTTCGACCAGGGCCAACTGAGCGAACTCCTGGAGCACGGGATGGGCTGTCTTGATGGTGGGCTTAGTCAGGGCTACCTGGGATACCTGCGCCGTGCCGATGGGTGTCAGTGAGGCCACTTCGTAGAGAATGACCTCCAGTGAATAGTCGTCGCCAGGCGGGGCGCCCTCGGGCAGGGGCAGGACGTAGCCATCGCTGATCAGCTCTCTCCCTCGCCACAAGCTGGTGGGGTATAAGCCATAGTGAGGTTGAGTGTCCAGGGAGGCGAGCACTTGGCCATCCCAGTCCCGCAGGCGCAGGGCCAGGCTGTAGTTGGCGGCCACTGGTTCAACGACTCGCCAGGTCAGCCTGGCTTCCAGTTCTTCGGGCGTTTTCTGTTCGGTCTCTACGTCACTAAGGACAATGCCCGGCCCGAACCTGGCCAGGGTTGGTTCATCGCCCGTGGCCCAGCGCTGGCTGCGAACGCGCAGGGGGCGCAGATAGGTGGTGCCCAGGGTCTCGCCCCGCTCGGTGATGGGCCTCATCTCGCCCTCCTCGTCCATCACCGTTACGCTGATCAGGTAGAGGCCGCGAACGGCTTCCTCGGGGACTTTCAAGTGGTGGTGCGTCGCCCCCCCCTCAGTCCCCCCCCATGGGGGGGGGATGGGGGCGCTATCCTCGGCCAGGCCAACGCTGGTGTGGAAAAGGTACTCGGCAGGAGAGGTCAGGCGCACGTTGGCTTCCAGGTCCTCGCTCTCGACCTCATCCCAGTAGAGAACCACCTCCACGGTCTCTCCAGCTTCCACCTCGTCCGCCGAAAGCTGGTAGCTCTTCAACCGCGCCGCCCCGCCAAAGTTGACTCCCTGGGGATTGTGGTGCAGGTAGGGCAGGCGGTCGAAGTCCATGGTTTGGTCTAGTGGTTCCTGGTCGGGCGGTCGGGTGGTCGGGTGGTCGGCTGCATGTCGGCCAGAAATCCAAAACCCGATAGTACTTACAAGCAGGATCGCCATCGCCAGCTTCAGAGGTGATGAGTCAACAGGTAACGAGTTGATGAGGGAAAGGCCCTGTTGCCTCGTTACCTCGTTGCCTCGTTGCCTCGTCGCCTCGTTGCCGCGTTGCCGCGTTAACCTCCCTCCAGCGATCAAGAGTCCGATGATGGCTAGTGCAGCCACCAGAGACACCCCCTCAGCCAGGGCCCGCAGGGGCGTGCGTTCCAGGCGCAGGACGATCTGGTGCTCTCCCTGGTCGAGATCGAGGCCGATGTAGCCCAGGTTCTCGATGGGGTGCACCTCTCTGGGCTGGCCGTCCACGTAGGCCCGCCAGCCGGGGAAGTAGTAGGTGTGGAAGGCCAAGGACGCCTGGGGTGAGATCACACCGAGAGTCCATCCTTCGGCGGCTGGCTCGCGCCAAATCAGCTCGGCCGCTTTAAGCTCTCCGTCCAGCACCAACGGCGGCGGTTTCTCACCGCTGCGCAGCAATGCCTCGGAGGTGTAGGGGCGAGGCGCCACCCAGCGGGGTAGATACTCGTGGCGGATGGTGGTGCCAACGTTGGCGGTGAAGTATTCGTAGAGCATCAGTCGCTCCACGGTGATGTCCGCCTCGCCGATGGACAGGTACTCAGGCTTCAGGCCCAGCATGGAAGCCACCAGCAACACCGCCCCCGCGACGCAGGCCAGCAAACGCGGCCCGGGTAAATCCGAGCCGGAGTCCTGAACGGCTCGACCGAGCTCGCCGTAGTCTTGTTCAGGTTTGTTGCGCGGTACCCCCAACAAGTTGGGGACTCCAACACCCCAACTTGTCCCCAAGTAGCCGATGACCAGGCTGGCGAAGAAGGCTTGCACCGACAGAAAGCGCCAGGGAAATTGCACGAGGGGCAGCAGCGGCACGTTGTCCCACAGAGGGCGCGAGAGCGGCGTGATGAGGAAGGTAGCCAGAGCCAGGCCAATGATGAAGAACGCGCTCTGGGCCTCCGGGCGGCGGCGCTTGACCCACCAGCCGACGATGGCTGCCACACCCAGGAGGGCGAGCAGGGCCTGTGCCAGTCCCACGGAGAAGGGCGTCTGCCCGGCTTCGATGGCATAGTCGAAAAGAAGCGAGGGCTGCACCAGATCCAGGCCGCGAAAGTGGTTGCTATAATTCAGGTAGCCGGTGGTCTGATGCTCCAATTGCGCGTACTTCCCCTCCAGCAAGGCCGGCAGCCAGAACCAGGCGCTTATGGCCAGGCCCAGGCCCAGGCCGAGCGCGCTGCCGGCAAGCCATCTGGAAGTTGGAGGTTGGAAGCCTGTCCTGAGACTAGCCGAAGGGTTGGAGGTTAGAAGAATATAGAGAGCCACGAAGGCGGTGAAGATGAGGGCTGAGACGTTGTGGGTCAGAATCAGCCCGCCGTAGGCCAGGGCGACCAGGGCGATGTTACTTGTCATGCTGAGCGGAGCGAAGCATCCCGTTCTTGGCTTGCGGAACGAGATTCTTCGCTCGCTCCGCTCGCTCAGAATGACATGATTGAACGGGTCGGTTTGAGGCGAAACCTCATTAACCGACAGCGAGTCCCGCAGGCGCAGCAGCGCCCAGAGGATGAGGGGATAGAAGACAAAGGCGTAGAACTCCGATAGGGCATCGCCCCGCACGTAGACGTTGACCAGGTGGTAGGGAGCGTAGGTGTAGGCCAGGGCGGCCAGTATGGCGCTGGCCTCGCGCTCAAACAGGCGTTTGGCCAAGAGATACATCGAGGCTGCGGCAGCCACGAAACCCAACAACTGAGTCAGCTTGATAGACCAGACGAAGCCGAAGCCCCATAGCTTGAACAGGGCGGCGATATAGTAGGGTAAGGAGGCGTAGAAGTTGAAGAAGGGGTAGCCCAAGCCGTAGGCGGCGTCGGGCATCCAGCGGGCGGGGAAGACACCAGCGCTCAAGTTGGAGACCAGTTGGTGGAGGCGCACCAGCAGGAAAGGGCTGTCGCCTCCACCTCGCGTGTTGATGAGGCCGTTGCCCGCCAACAGGGGCAGGCAAGCGATGAGGCTCAGGGATAGGGCAAGGAGGGATCCGACAACTTTCTTCTTCATCTCTGCAATTATCTGCTTACCTCAATGCTCGCAGCGAACCCTGGTCCGCTGCTACGATGACGATGACCACCGCTGAGGCCGCCGGACTAGGGTCCAGGTAACCGTTCAGCCCAGTGTCATTGCGAGCGGTTTTTGCGAAGCAATCCCCATCGTCGTTGGGAGCAATCGTTGCGAAGCGATCTCCGAATCGGCGGTTGGGGATTGCTTCGGCACAAAAAACTGTGCCTACTCAGAAACTTGGCCTGTCATTGCGAGCCCCGCAGGGGCGAAGCAATCTCCACATAGCTACTTGGGGATTGCTTCGGCGGAAAACCACCGCCTCGCAATGACAAGATGAGCGGTGTTTCTGCCCTTTAGAATGGCGGGGCACGCCATGGCCGACTCGCAATGACACCTGAACGCCTACGGGGCCAGCAGGAGCAGGGGAGTATTACAATTTCAGTAAGCAAAAAGGCCCAAGAAGATGGAGGCCAGCCAAACGGGCCGGCGCTGGAAGATCGTCTTGGGCCAGGAGTTGATGTTCATTTCTGTACCAGATCTATCTTCTCCTCAAGAGATTGAACACGAGCGCTATCGCCGCCGCGAGGACGATTATTATGACGCCGCTCACTTTGTACAGGTTCGCACTCAGCGTGGAAAGTAAGGACTCTGGGGCGGGAGTTGGAGTGGGAATGGGAATGGGTGTGGGCACGGGTGTGGACGTCGGCACGGGTGTGGGCTGCGGGTTGTCGCCGAATTCGATCTGGATGATAGAGCCGCCGGCGATGACCACCCCCCAATCGTCGCGCGTGGTAGAATTGTAGTCGGGTGGGTTTTCCTCGTAGAGGAAATAGTTACCTGGTCTCAAATCCATGAAACAGTAGGGTTCATTGATGCCGTCGGTGATGTAATTGGCTACCATCTGCCGGCCATCGGAGGCAGTGAACATCGCCCCAGGCAGGAGCTCCTCGTCCGGGTCGCGCATCTCGTTGCCGTTGCGGTCATGATAAGCCAGTACGCAGATAGCCCCGCTGACTGGCGTTGGGGTTGCGGTCGGAGTTGGCGTCCGGGTTGGCGTGGGGGTGTTCGTTGGGGTCGGGGTTGTGGTTGGCGTGGGGGTATCCACTGGCGTGGGGGTAGGGGTACGGGTCGCCGTTGGACGGGGTGTGTTGGTTGGCACTGGTGTGTCGGTTGGCACTGGTGTGTCGGTTGGCTTTGGGGTGCTCGTTGGTGGCCGTGGTGTGGGAGTGGGGGCGACGGCGGTCAAGACGGCATCATCCCAGTAGGAATCGTTGAACCGCACCCGGAAGTCTGGCGCGCCTCTGGTGAAGACAGTGACCCTGTCGGCCTGGGCCACGGTGGAAACGCTGAGGTTAACCCACTCGTTGCACGTCATCACCGGATCTGACCAGACAATGTTACCGGAACTGAAATCATTGCTGCCGTGAGGGTCAATGCCTACCGAAACCGCGTAGTTGCCAAAACCCTCGCATTGATCTGGTTGCACTTCTGTGGAGCTCCAGACCTGTGCCCAAATGGAGAAGGTAACCTGGCTGTTCTTGGTAACGGCTACCTGTTGATAGATGCCAGCGACGTGAGAGGCGAAGGTGTTGAAAAATTTTTGGGAGAAGCGGCCTGAGTGCACGCGCCGCATGGTAAAAATCCAGGCGTCCTCTGACTTGTATTCGGGGCGCACGAGGTAGCCCTGGCCGGTTTGATCTTGGTTGCCCTGAACCCACCATGCTTCCCACCCGTTGGCTATGACTACTTCCCCAGCGCCTCGCTCGCTGAAGCCTTCCTCGAAGCCAGCATTCTTTAACAGATTGCCCTCCTGGGCGGGTGGAGCGGCCGAGGCTCCCAGAGGTGCCAGGATCAATAACGTTACTAACAGAGTTGTTACAAGGCGACAGAATCGCATTCGCTTTCCTCCTGTAGATTTTGTAACCGTTCAGCCCAGGGTCATTGCTTTGGCACAAAAAACCGCGACTCGCAATGACACCTGAACGCTTACCAGGTTTTCAGCCTCTGCCGCAGGGTTTGCAGCGACAGAGGCGGGATCATTCAATGATCACGTGGTCACTTACTGGTTTACCGGCTTCATCAAGGACCTGTAGTCGGTACAGGGTCTCCAATTGATAGAAGCCAACTATCAGTTTGTGCCTGCCCGGATCGTATGGCTCAGGCAAGGCCAGGGTGTGCTCGTCGCTGACTATGTCCCCCACGCGCCACAAGCTGGTGGGATAATAGCCACCAGCGGGAGGTGAATCGTCCTGGGCGAGAATGGCAGCCTTGGGTTGAGTAGCCGAAGGCGTATCGAAACCATCTCGCATGAGATGGACGAACACAGTGTAGTCTGCCTCGATCTCCGCCTCAGCTCGCCAGAGCAGGCTCAGCCGCAGTTCTTGCGGCGAGACAGTGGCCAGTTGATGGCCAACCAGAATCATGCCCTTCTCGAAACGGGCCTCTGGCTCTCCGGAGGGGATAGTCGCAGGAGTGGCCGTGTAGGTAACGTACAGTAAACGGGCCTCTTTGTCGAGATCCCCTCGTTCCAGAGACCCCTCTGCGGCAGTGATGGTCGAGCCTACGGGCAAAAGGGACAGATACTGGCCATAATCCTCGTAAGGCCAGAGAATGAGCATGACCTCGGTTTCGGTATGCCTTTGGCTACCCTTCGACAAGCTCAGGACACCGCTCAACCCAAGGTCCGAGAAAACCTGGGGAAGTTTACCACCTTCTCCCAGGATAGTCAAGTTTGGCGATAGGGACACCAGAAAGCGCACCGACGCCCAATCCTGCCAGAGGCAGTCAGCGATATAGAGATGACGCCCAGGCGACAGTGGATTCCCTCTGGCTCCAAGTCCTGTGCCATCCCACCCTGTGCCCAAGAAGCGATTGGCCTGAGTTGCCAGGTCTACCGCAGCCGCCTCGAAATTGTAGCTCAAATCCTGGCTGCCCGCATGATGTCCGAAGTAGTCAATCGTCGTGTCGCCCAGGCCGAAGACCAGAGCCAGTGCTACCACACCAGCGGCAACCGGGGCGAAGGTCTTGTTTTCCAGGAAGCGCCACAGGTAATCCAGCCCTATGGCGGGCACCACAAAGGCCACCGGCAGAACGCCCACGCTCCGCAGGAAGTGTGGCGCATCTTCAGCCAGTATGGTGGGCAAAAGCATGGCCGCCAGCCAGATGAGGACAAAGGCATGCTCAGCTCTCTGGCGAAAGCGACTGAGGCAAAGGATCAGCCCCAGCAAGAAGAACACGCTCAGAACCGGATCGAAGACGGGGCGCAAGGGCACGTTGTGGCGCGGGATGAAATCGCCCCGGTTGGTGAACATCAGCAGCGTCTTGCCCACATGCCGAAGGAGCGTCCCCCAGAAATCGCCCCCGTTGATCACGGGATTGAATATAGAAACCTGCCCCACGCGGCCCAGGAAGGCGCCCCCGTGCGTGGCCACATAGACCATCAACGGGACCAAAACCACCAGGGCGGCCAGCACAAAGGTCAAAGCGTCACGCCTCCAACCTCCAACCCTTCGACCAGACCCTTCGTCAAGCTCAGGACAGGCCTCCAACCCTTCGACTGGGCCCTTCGACAAGCTCAGGACATCGCTCAGGGCGAGCCTCCAACTTCCAACCTCCAACCTCCAACTTCCAACGAGATACAGTCCGAAGGCGGCCAGGGCTACGACGGTGAATCGCGCCGCCAGGTATGTATAGAAGGTCAGCCCGTAGGCCACCCCCCCCGCCAGGAAATGGCGCTTATTGCCATCCTTTAGGCCGAGCCGCAGTTGCCAGAGGGCCAGGGCCACCAAGAGGGGCATAGCCACGGCGCGGAAGCCAATGCGGCTCAGGTTGACGTGCCACAGGGTCAGGCCCGTGACGGCGGCGGCCAGCAGCCCGATGCGCCGGTTGAACGTGGCCTTAGCCATTAGATAGGTGGCGGGAATTGTCAAAGTGCCCAGCAAGGCAGCCACGATCCGTATCGCTCCTGGGCTCCGGCCCAAGATTGCCACGGACAAGGCTACCAGGTAGATAAACAGCGGCTCGCGGCCGTTGTTGGCCTCAAAGAAAACCGGCCTTTCGCCTTCTAAAACGCCCAGGGCATCCAGGCCGTTGAAAGCTTCGTCGTGATAGAGGCCGGGCGGTGTGGTTCCGAGAGCCCAGAAGCGCAGCACCGCTGCTATGGCTATCACCAATAGCAGAGGCATCCATTCAGCCCAAAACCGACGCCCTGGTCTCTCCAAGCTCTGCCAACCCTTCCCCCGATTCGCCCACCGGCATAGATTATAGCACAAGGTATGGAAATGTCAACCAAGCGTTGACTCTGGCGCAAAAAAGCTGTGGCCTCCTTAGACCACAGCTTCTGTCTACATCAACATGCGATTGTGGATTGCCGCTACCACAACAAGGCAGTGAGCCGACCGTTGTGGGCTTACCCAACATCATGCTATTTTCGCCGCCGGCCCAGCCACATCCCCACCAAGGCCAGTGTGCCGGCCGGTATCAGGGCACCAGTGCACGTCTCCTCCAGCCAGCGCAGGAAGGCCTCCCACAATGCCTGGCTTTGCTCTTCGATGATTCGGACCAACTCGCGTTGAAGCTGGGCGAGCAGTTCCTGCACGAAACGCTCGAAGTCCTTTTCCCCACGCTGTTTGGCTTCCTCCCACTTTTGCTTTGCCTCCTCGATCAGTCGGCTCAGTTCCGCCTTCCACTCTCTGGCTTCCTCTGGCAGCACGCCCACCCACACTGTAATCCTTTCCCCGGCCGGTTCATCGCCGTGCTGAAGCTGCCACCGCGATTGGTGGAGTCCAGGTGTTTGGGGTGCAATCAGGTTCAGAGTCCAGGTCGCCGTCTCGGCTGGCGGCACGTCGTGGGGTAGGGGCAGACGCTTCGGCGCCCCCATCGGATTCCCGGCGTTAACCAGAACGTAGCCAGCCTCATTCTGCCAGGTGGCCGTACCTTCGTTGCGCAGTGCGATGGTGACCTGGAAGCCCTCTCCCGACAGCGCGATGGCCGGCCAGGCCGGTTCGGCCAGGCGAGCGTCATCGGCGGGAAGAGTTGGTTGAGTTGGGTCGCCGAATCCGTAGTCAATCCAGATGCCCCAGAAAGCCTTGTTGCCTGAAGCCGGGTCTGGGTACGAGCCGATCCAGGGGGTGTAAATGTACAGAACGCCGGTTGAGGCATTGATCGGATAAACGTCGGTACCTTCTCCCACGCGATAAGGATGTCCTGGTCCCTCCCAGTAGCCCTTATAACCGCCGTCGAACAACTGCCGGAAGCGATTGGCTGCGGCTGAGATCTGCTTGTCGAAACCGGCGAAGGCTGGGTCACATGGCTTGTCATCCGGGCAGGCATAACCCATCGCGTAGTCCAGGGCTGATTGAGGTGGGGGATTGGTCGGGCTGTATTTACCGATCAGGCTTTTCTCGACCTGTAGCTTGACCAGAATGATGCGGGGGTTAATACCAGCAGCCCGGGCGGCACTGCCGATAACTTCTGCAGCAGATTGTCCTCCGACCTGGTACGTTGCCAGGAAGCTCGGGCCACCACCAGGGCCGTGGTTCTCCAGAAACGCCTGAATCTGAGGATCGCTCATTGCATCAGCGTCAAGGAATACAGCATCAGCGATGATGTGATTGGGATCAAAGCCAGCAGACAGAACTGGAAATGCCTGACCACTCAGTCCCACCAAGGCCAGGCACAAAGCCAGCCAGAATTTGATGCGTGAAAGGGAATTCATAACTGTTTCCTCGCAATTATCACTGTTCGAGGTATACGTACCAGATACCATCAACCTTCTTGGCAGTCTCCACGGTCTCGCAGGGCACTTCCATGCCCAGTGAGAGAAGCCGCAGTTTGCCTGTGACCTGCACGTGTGCCACGGTGCCATCATTGTCAACGGTCTGAAACTGCATGTCCTTCCATGTCACCTCGGTGAGGTCTGATGCATCCACGCCAAACAAACCTGCCCCAGCCTGAATCACCTGCTCCCAAAAGAAGAAGCCTGGCATCATGCGCGATTCGGGAGCCAGGCAGTCAATGTACTTGTCTTGGTCTCTTTCCTGTATGGCATCGTACATCTTCTCGACGACGCCTTCGGGGGAGTTGGGGTAGGCTCGGCAGCCTGATAGTAGAAAGGCATTCGTCACTATGAAAACACACAGGACGATCTGACTAGTACATCGCGGCGGAAATCCTTCGGTAGTTGCAGGGCAAGCGCCGGTTGAGTAACTTCGTAGCGCCAGCGGAGAAGTGTATCGAAACCAAGCGTTTCCCGCCTACGAAAGCACCTTGCACAAGCCGCTTGGTCTCGATACGTCGCTTCGCTCCTACTCGACCGGCGCTCTGGCCCGACGCCTAACTGGGGAAGGATTTACGCCCACGTGTACTAGGTCGAGTGACAGCCCTCATTGACAAGCCTCTTCAATAGCGGCGCTTTAGGGTGTACTACAGTGTGGGTGGAAGTGAGGAAATACCACATAAGGGCCACGAAAGACAGCCCAGCAATAGCCAGGGTGGTTGCCAACAAGGTGTTACCTTGGCACCATTCATTGAGCACGAACAGTCAGGATGATAAACAGCACGACGCCGGCAATCGCTCGTTCCTTGGTCCCCAGCGTATACCAGAGCTCCTTTATCATTCCATCCGAGTTTCCTCGTCAAAGCCACGACTGAATAAAGTCCTGGGTGACGGCTAACCGGCCCGGACCATCATAGGCAATCCCGATGCCGACGTGGGTAAAGGCCGGGTTGAGAATGTTGCCCCGATGGTTCTGCTGGTTCGGGGGTTCGTTCATTAAGCCGCACTGGATCTGCTCCAGTGAGGCACGAATAGATGCCATGCCCCCCTCAGTCGTCATTAGTGCTACGTTCTCCCCGGCGCACAGAAACAGGATGCGGGCAGCCCTTAGCCGGTCGAAGGGCGTTTGCCCATCAGGATTCACGTGGGCCATGAACTCCCGGCGCGACATGTCCAGGCTGTGCTGCTTGGCGACCTCGGCTACCTGTTCGTGCCATCGCAACGGCTGGGCGTGCCCCGATTCTTCGGGGTACTGTCGCCGATCCTCGTTGATCAACTCCACCATATAGATGGCCAACGCCTGCCAGTCGTCGTCCTCCCGTGCCAAGCGGATACGTCGGACTGGCTGCCGGGGCAGCGTGATCCGCCGAGGCCGTGAAGTCGGTCCGGTAGGAAACGGCCAAGGTTCCAGCCGCCTGACCTGCGAGGACCAGAATCGCCGCAGACGATCCAGCAACCCCCGATCCGTAGACGAGAACGATGGCCCTGCCCCCATCTGACGGGCCGCGCGCTCCACATCCTCTTTGGTGATCTTGATAAAATAACTCGAGCTGTCCATCGGCTTGCTGCTACAAATGGGCCAACTGCTCGTAGATGGCCATCAATTCCTCTGTGCCAGGAGCCCGATGGTAGCTCCCCCCCGTCAGGGTCGCCAACCGCACCAAGCACGGCTCATTGAGCTGCGACCGGAGCCCCCAGCCAACGACAGCGCCTCCCGGTGTGCCCAGGCCTATGGGATAGACGGGGCAGCCCAATTCGTTCTGGGCCACCTCTTCCGGGGCCGGAGCCACGTTGTTCTCCCCATCTGTCAGGAGGATGATCGCTTGCTTGTCACGTGAACTCGATGCCTGAAGCGCCTGCCACGCCTTTCGCAGCGCCAGCCCAATGGCAGTCCCCGTATACTTGACCTTCGAAATTCGAGCGATGGTGGCTTTCACTCGCTCTAGCTCGGCTGTAGGCGACAAGATTAAATCTGCTGTGCCGCTGAAAACGAGAAGTCCTACCCGGTCAGCGTAACCGCGCACGATCTTGGTTATGGTGAAATGCATGGCTGCCTGCTTGGCTGCTTCTAACCGGCTGGGAGGGAAATCGTCAGCCGACATGCTTCCGGAAATGTCCAAAGCCAACATAATATCCAGTGGCTCCTTCGCCAGCCGGCGTTGCGCTTGGCGAGGCTCAGCCAATCTCTTCTGTTGAACTCGATCCAGGTCTTCCAGCGTCAGGCGTAACGGCCTCTTGCGTCTGCCTGACCGTGGGTCGGAAGGCGCTATCTCCCGACGAGAAATCTGGATTTGCTTGCCCATTACTTGCGCTTTCCCCCTTTGTCGCCAGCTCGCTCTCCGCTGACATCATCGAAAGTCCCTTCGAGGTAAGACGTTGTCCCACACCAGGGGCACCGAACCCACGTTTTACCCGATTTTTGATAGGCTGATCCATGGCATGACAAACGCCCACAGTGCTTGAACACAGACTCACTACTGCAATAGGGACACCCGGTATAGCCGGTCCAATCCAGGCCTGTGGCTGTGAGCAGTGCAGCCTCGTCGCCAGCAGACCCAGTGTGACTGGAGATGGAAACATCCACCACTGCCCATTTACCTTCTGCTACTTCCCCAAATATGATAAAGTATTCCGCGCTTTCCTGTTGTGAGCAGCGACTGAGCACAGCAACCCGCCTGGCTATCATTGCTACATCTCGCCCTGCCCTGGCGCGCTCTAGTTTCTCGTTCATGTGCTGCACCTGGTCCCGCCCGATGCGCACGCGCTTGCGGTCCTCTGAAGAAACTACGCCCTGGCGCTGAACCCTGATTTTTCTATTCATGTTCGTCTCCCCTCTGCTATCCCGGGTGCTTCTACAGTCTGTCGGCTGAGATGGCCTCCTCCTCATCACTCAGGATGGTTCCTGCCTCATCCAATACCATCTCGGTTCCCAGCAAATCAGGCGGGGTAATCGGCCAGTAGACAAAGAACCCGTCAATCTCACGAACCGAGGCGCCATCGTTGACAGATAGTTCCGCAATAATGGCTGTAGTCCCCGCCTCTTGGATACCGTGGAGAAAAATCAGGGGAGAATCAACAGCCGCAGCCCATCTTTGTACTTGCTTCAGCTTCGCTTCCCTGTCTCCTTCCATAACCTCTAATAGCGTCGCGCCCACAACCTCCGGTGGTAGGGCCACATCCGCCTCGTCTGCAGGCCAATTCCGCCACTCTGTTACCGTGATGGCTGTCCAGTGTTCCTCCTGAACCCGGGAGCCCAGCAAGAGAAGCTGCTGGCCTTGCCCCTCAACTTCCAGGGCCAGTTCCAACAGGGGTGAAGGGAAAAAGACCAACGGGTCGCCATGAGACAACGCGCCATACAACCGCACCTCAAGGTTGGGTTGGGTCAACGGCCAGAAATCTCCAACTTTCATGAACGTTCTTTCCTTTGCAGGTACTCCAATAACTCTTGGTGCAGGTTGACAAGACAGGTGCGTCGCTCTTACTGACTCAGCGCTGTGATAGTCCCCTGTGCCGGACAATCAAGGTTGCCACAGCCACCCACAGCCAACCAGCAAGCCTCGTGTTGCACCAGACCACAAATGGGGCAACCTCTCCATATCTGTTGTCAACGCCTGGCCACAAACAGGGTAAACAGCCCGCGCCAGGTGAAGCAAAGGCCAGGTCTGAACCTCCCTGGCTTCTACGCGGGAATCACAACAGTGGAAAACAGCCAGCCGTTGCCATGGATCACCGGCATGTTGCTATAGGAATTGCCATCGCTGGATTTGGGTATGGTGAGTGAGGACGTGTGTTGTTGCAGTAGAAAATCGAGCACCAGTGAAGGTAGGGTCAGCCACCAGATCAGCCAAGGCTCTGGTTCTGACTAGCAAGAATCCCAAGCAACGGAGGGCCAGAGGGACCCTCGGCGCTGTATTTGGCATTGCCCCAGGCGTACACAGGGAATCAATCATCTCCTTGCTGAGAAAGCACAATGACGTCGCCGTCTACGATCCCCTGCCCGACTAGAGAGAGGTCTTCAAGCTGCTGCCCCGTTCTGTCCAACACCCAGGTATAGTGAATTGCCTCACCGGCCTCATCGGTGGTCGGCATAGATAGCTGGGGTAAGATGGTCTCAGCCAGTTGGCCAAAGGGTGTCGTGACCGGCAGTCGAACGTCGATTTCGTTGCCCTCTACCTGCAACGTGATAAGAACCTTTTCTGCCATCTCTGAATCAGGGGGCAGGGGCGACAATTCTTCAGCTTCTTCCTTTGCCAGAGTTAGTGGGCTGGGTTCCTCCTCAGCAGGTGACGGCTGTTCAGGGGGCGAGGGCTCTTCTGGTAGAAGCAAGTCTACCTCTGCTGCTACTTCCTCCTCTATCTCTCCGACCGGCAACTCGGTGATCAGTGATTTCTCGCCCAGAGGAAAGAGATGACGATTGTCCGCCGCCCACTGTGCAGCTTCTTTATTAGCCGCTGGCTCCAGACGATACCAGCCCTTTTTATATTGCAACATCTCTACTAGGCAGTGGAGCCCTTCTTCCAAGGTCAAGCTCCCAGGAACCGTCTTTCCCAGGAGCCGGACTTCTTCGCCAGCGACGATATTCGGATGGAAGATACGGCTCGCCCAAACAAACACTGGACTGTGTCGTGGGTAATCTAGCGGGACATATACCTCTACCTCGTTGCCAATCATCACCGTCGGCAACTCGCCGCGCGGAGTCTTGTACAAGGCACTCGTGCGGTACTTGAGAAAAACCTGAAAAATGCGCTTATCGGGGTCTTTGACACGAAAGTCCAAGAGTCCCCGGTTGACCATGCGAAGCTTGCGAAGGGTCTGAAAAGCTCCTTCGTAAGCGGGGTCTTCCGTCTTCGTTTCAGGTAGTTCAACCGAGGGACCCTCTGTCTCAGAAGAAGGAACAGATTCATCGGGTGGCAAAAGCTGAGGAGCCACCCCCGATGCAGTAACGACCTGCAGGCCTCTTCCTCTCCCCAGGTCAAGGTCGTCCAGGCGTTGCGTCTGGTCCAACCGCCGTCCAGCATGTTCCAGGAAATAAGCCTGATCCGCGGCCAGGAGATCGCGACGAACTAGAACAGCGACGACCTCCCCGGCCGTGGTACCACCTGGGATTTCAAGTTCCAGGAGTTCATTCCCTACCCGGAGCTCTATGCTTCGATCCATATCATTTTCTCTCCTTTTCAGTCCGTCGGGTCATCAGGGCGGCAGCTGAAAACGAGATATCCGGTGCGGTCAGTGACTATCCCATCATGCCATAAGAAAACACCGTTGTCCATCTCTGCCTCTATCTCCGCCAAGGGATCCAGGACCCAAGCGATCATGTACTTGTGCTCAGGATAGCGGTAGAATTGCTCTTGGATGAAGAGATCCTTTCGAGAGAGAAAAATGCCATAACCCGGATGGGTGTGGTACCAGCCTACTTTGAGCTTGTTGGGGTAAGAGCTCTCCCACTTGTGATGGATCTCCATCCACGCCTCGTGGTCAACTACGACGTGGTCCCGGTGCGACTTGGCCAGTTCCGAGGCGATGTACCTCTCGACGATCAGGAATGTCTGGCCTGCCTCCCGGTCCACGGCATAGTCCCCCAGCACGATGCCAAAGACTTCGTCTCGTTTCAGGCGAGCGTGTTCCTGTACCCCCTCCACCACCTCCTCGGTCATGAATACGAGCATCTCCCCACCGCGCACGGCGTCGTGCATTCGGTAGCGCACCCCTACCCAGGTTGGGTCCCGGAAAGGAAGGGGCCGAGGAACTGGTTCAACTGTCTGTGGCTGCGCTCGCCTGATTCTCATTCTTGCCTGCGCCGCCTGATGGTGATTCGAGGTGGTTCCCGATCCTGGGCCGGTCTGGCTGTGGGATGCTCATCTTGGCCTCGCCTACGGATGACAATCTGTGGCTTTGGTTGCACCGGGCGTCGTCGAATCGAACTCTCCGGTATGTCCCGGTCCAGCAAGTAAAAGTCTTTGATCAGCGGCAGTTGTCCCTGTCGCTCGTAATGGTCAATCCAATTACGCCACCATCTTACATAGTTGATATCCACATCCATGCGAGCCGTGCTGCCCAGATAATATTTGTCCTCGGTAAAAACGATCATCCGCGCCACACCCTTGATGTAGTCAATCATGCGAAAGGATCCCACGTATTGCTGGTCGTGAGCGGCAGCACAGATTCCGCCCGAGGGATAGACGTTAGGATGAAAGAGCACAGGCTGGATGTGAAATTTAGGACCCTCGCTGACCGGATAGCGAGGGCCCATAGTGACTGTCAACAAGAAGCCCCGATGCACGTCAAAATTGGCGTTGATGATGCCTGGTAGATCGAACTCAATCTGGTACTTATCAGATGGCTGATAGGACACCAGACTGGTTACTCGCTTGATGTAGGACGATTTGGACGGTAGTGCCAACAGTGTTTGCTGATCGCTTTTCAACCGCTCGGTGCGTGGATCGCGGGTCATGTCAGGTCTCCCCTCCTGGGGTGGGAACCGTGGTCCTCACCCCAGGAGTAACAGACTATTGAAGCCCGGGCTCGTATTCATACGTCAGGACACAGGAATCGTTGGGCTTCGTATCACGCGAGACAAGGGTGTCGCTATCCTTGTATACAAACTTCTGCGTTTCGTTTTCCAGCTTGTAAGACACCGGACTGCCCTCGCTGTCCACTGTCGGAATCTTGAATTCCTCACCCAGGGCAGCACACAGTGCATCAATCCGTCCGTCGTCAGGCACTTCGACGGTTTCCCGCTTCACATTAAGCTGCGGAATGGTCAGTACAATTGCCAAGTCGGCCATCTTTCCCTCCTTAAAATTGCCGATCGTGAGGTTGTTGGAATGCATCTTACCCGTATGTCTCTCGTCACGGTCCCATATAGGTGCCTCCTTTACGTTACATTTGCATACAGCGGAGCACACTCGTCCAACGAATATCAGGCGAAGAAATTACCAAACTGTGCGAGGTCGCCGGTCACCTCAAAGTACCGCGTTACGTCGCTCCAGCTGCTATAGGCACTAAAAATGTGTAATGGTGGAATACGGATATCTGCCAAGGTACGGTCTAAAAAGTCCTCTGTGCCGATCAACGTCGTGTAGGCATCGTACTGTGTCATCATCCCATGTCCATTGGGGCACATGATCTCTTCTTGCGGGATGAACCCAAAAGCTTTGAAGACGTCATCGCACGCGGCTCCGCACTGATCACACCAAAAACGGCTGACGAGCAACTCAGGTAAGCGCAGTTGCACTTCTTCCGGGAAATCAGGATGTTCCCGAATCGAGGCGATCAATTCCGCCAGGGTGTTGTTGGAAGAGATGTGAGGCAGTTCAATGACCTCCTTGATGCGGGGCGCGCCAGCATGGGTGGGACAATCTTCTGAGCGATCCAAATATAACTTGACTAACTCGTTATTGACGTTGTAATAGTTGTATCGGGTGCCAAATTCCACCTCTTCGCCGTGAATCAGCTTTAGCATCAGTTGAACCAGATGGCCGGAGATCAGAGCAGACACGGTAGGCGATGTGGGCACGCTCATGGCACCGCTTACTGTCTCCCGCAGCGCAAAATCACACGGCTTGCGGGTCGCGCGGCGGCGGGCGTTCTCGTCAAGCAGGCAATCGTAGCAGACGTCGTAGGGTGGGCCGAAGACGTGACAACGGGTGTCCAGGTAGTCCAGGCCGGCCTCAAAGAGGGGAGTGCCAACCTGGTAGCAGGCCCGGTTCACATCCAGCCGGGCGGCAAAATTGTCGGTGCCAACAAACACCGCGTGCAGACGGCGATAGACGCCCAATCCCAGGCAGGCCTGTACCTTGTCGTGAATAGGCCAGACCACTGCCTCCTTGAAAATCTGCCGAATTTCCTCGGCCGCCACCTTTGCTTTGGATCGCCCGGCATCTTTCTCTCGAAAGAGAATAGCCCGCGTGAGGTTGGATTTTTCAATAAAGTCCATATCTACAATCATGATGTGCCCTACGCAGAGTAGCGCCAGGTTCTTCAGGATTTCATTTCCCAGGGCGCCAGCTCCTACTACCAGTACTCGCGCATTCTGGGTGCGGGCAAAATCCCAGCCCATTTTGCGCGCCAATTGTTCCATGCGTAGGGAGTAGCGATCTTCTTCCAAATGTACCTGGTGGATTGTCTCAGTGGGGTAGGAGGTTGGAGGAGTTGTTTCTTGTTCATCCTCCACCCCTTGCTCTTGCTCTTCGCCTTCCTCTACCAATTCCGGCGGGGAGATCTTGCGAATGTTCAGGATCTCGATTTCACTTTGCTGATCCTCATCTCTTCGCCCGACCCGTGTCTGCTTCTCACCCTCATCTGCCGATCGTCGGGACTCTGTGTCCAGTCCCACACGCCGCCGCACGCGAATCTTCCCGGGCTCTTCTTCGCGCTCAGAGACTAGGCTTTTTCGAACGACACGAAGTATACGCCGCACGCTGATTCTCTGCTCGTCGTTCTCCGCCACATCTATCTCCTGTTCAGTTCCTCACGAGTCATATAGAACTCGTCATCGTCCGATGTCCAATGCCGGGGTGTCAGGCCTCTCATGCAACAGATAGAGCAATTACCGTTGGCTCTCCAACTGGAAAGATAGCAATAAGTCCAGCATATTGAGCAGCGAACTACTGGTTCGCCCTCGGCAAGCGGTGCATTGGTAAGCGGATCCTTGTGCCCCAAAAAGGGCGCAAGCTGTTCCTGTCGCACAACACGGATGCTGGCCCTGGCCTGCTCCCACGTCAGGTGATCCAAATCGAGCACCATGATTGTGTTGGCCCCTATGCTGAGGCGAACGTCTGAAAAAGTGAACTTGCCCTCCGACGACGATCTAGTCTCCGCACGATACCGCTCATTGACAAGGGCCAGATGAGTGCCAGGATTGGCCTGACCAACGACCTCCATTTCAGATGCCTCAAACACCTGCCCATCAACAGGCGTGTGAATAACGATGGGTTGCAGCAGTAGCTCCGCCGTAATCCGTCTGGGCAACCGCACGCGTCGGGCGATGCGGATCTTGCGCGGCGTAGGGACAGGGCCGAGCTCAATCCGCCGTTGTGACGCTGTCTGTTCCACCCTAACCTCTCGCGTGGGCCTTGATGACAAGCGGCGGATAGTGATCTGTTTGCCCTCGTCATCAATAGTGCCGGACATTGAACTTCCTCACGGGCTTTATGATGGGCCGTGTGGGCAACCGATAATCGGGCATCCTCCAAACGCATCCCAGCAGTCTCGGTGTACGTAGGTGTGGGCAGGACACAAAACTGCATCCCCCCGATCAATGTCCAATTGATAAACCGGCTGAAAACAGAGCGGGCACTCGACTCTCTCTACCTCCTCGTCCTCATCAATTCGGTGATCGGGTACCGCGTCCGGGTCCAGCTCCCCGATGATCTCGCCCAGGGGGCTGACCCGCAGACGCAATCCTGAAGCGTAATAACGGGTATCGTCGTAACTGAAGGCAGCATAGTAATACTCGCTCTGGCCTTCGTCAATCGAGCCATCCACGCAGCGTTCGGCCAAGTCTTCGAAGACGATAACGGCGTCCTCAGGACCCACAGGCGGAGCATCTGCCCGGCGGATGACCCTCACGCCAGCGATGAACGGGGAGAGCGGCAGTGTCCAGTGGAGTAGGATTTGTCCGGGTTCAGGTGCTGCGACAAAGTCCCGTACGTTTGGTGGAGGCATAGGAATGCTGACAAACACCGGCACGCCTCGTGAAAAATGCCCCCTGTCGTCTCGAACGAAAGCCCAGTAAGAGCATTTTTCGCCAGGTGACAGGCCTCCGTCGGTGAAAGTTGTATCACTGCCTGTGTATATCGGTCGGCCGCCCACAAAGGGCGTCGGCGAAACCCGATCATCTTGGCACCGCCGGATTGTCACACTCTCGAATCCCCTGCCTGGCGGTGTCCAGCGGAGCCGAACGTGGTTCGGTCCGGGGTCGGCCTGGATCTCCTGCAGATCCGGCGCCAGGCCGGGCCGAAGGGAATTTGCCAGCAAGCCAGTCCACAGGACCAGGGCGGAAGTCAAGAACGTGGTCGTAACCAGTCTGCCCACGACACCTGTGACGATCAGGATGGACAGAACTATGATCAAGAACGTATCAAGCCAGGCCAATCCCCTGATGTCAACAGCTCGTTCCAGAGCATGGGTCCGGTCGGGCATCTTGCGGGACAGCCAATCGTAAAGTGTGAGCGCCAACACCAAGAGCACCCCATACTCCAACCAGACCGCTATTACGACACTGACGTCAAGGCCAATACTCTGAGATAGTGGAGCCACTAGGCGGGGCAGCCAGGCTGGCAGAATGAAGCCGATGTTCAAGACGGAGCCAAGCAAGAATATTGTCAGAAACAAAAAGGTGAAAAACAGTGTCATAGTTGTTCTCCCTTGAGGGAGCAGATCGCCAGGTTAAGCGATCTCGGGCAATGTCTCCCACTCCTCCCAGGCGTGAAGAGACTCTCTCTCGGATTCGGGCACTTTCCGATAGGCATCTCGCAATGCACCAATTGTCTCGATAGACGCAAGTGGAAAGCCGTGTTTGACTTTGACGAAGAATATGTGATGTTTGTCCCCGCTATCTGGACAGGGACGCAGGCTAGGATCGCGTGGCTCCAAAAGCTCTATTCCTGCCTCTTCTACTCCACTTACCAAGCAAGTCGCGATTTCTGAGCTTCGCTGCTCAGCCGAAATAGAGCGGGTGCTCAGTAAGGTGCGAACCTGGTGTTGCAATTTCTCGAAGCGTCGCGCAAGTTCTCCCGGGCCCCACACTTCACTTAGCATCTCCAGGATATAGGTCTCCGAGACGTCAGCAAATTCCTTGCGGCAGCGGCGTGCCAGGCGGGCCACTAGTTCGTCTATCGTCATATGCCGCCACTCTTCCAGCAGACCACCTTCTTCCGTCAGAAAAGTCCGGGTTACAGCTTCTATATCTATCTCTCGATTGGTGTAGTAGTCCTCGTATTCTACCTCGACAGGAACCAGTTCCTCAAAAGCGCTGGAGGTCGCAAGGTTGCCTGGCTCCAATTCTGCAAGCTCGGCTGCGAGCACCTGTAACTTCTGTTTCAGCTTGTGCAAATGTTCTTGCTCATTCTCAATAACCTGGCTGGCCGATTGTCGGAGTTCCTGGCGCAGGCGGGCCTGCCAATGACGAATTTCTACGCTTGCCAGCCGAGCTAATGCCCCTTGGTACTCGCCCCAGCCAGATTCGACCCGCCCTCTGGCGATCTTCCAAACCCGACAGGAAAGTCCTGCTCCCCCCAGTACGGCCAGGACTACCGCTACCAGCGCCATCCAGTCGGGTGTCTCTATCGCCCGCCTCAGGGTCAGCAGGCAAAGGAGAATGATCGACGCTGCAGCCAGACCACGCAGCACCATCGCCCAGGGATGGGGCAGCGCAGCAATGGCTTGTTGGAGCTTGACGGTAACACTCCGAAGCGTGGGGATAGAAGGAGGGAGTCTCTCTTCATGTAGTGACTCTTCCAGGCGCTCCAGCAGCCGCCACGCCCGAGACTGGCCCTGAGGTTCTCCTAGTACCAGGCGGCCCACTGCCTTTGGGATCACTTGCCGTATCTCCCGCCGTCTCACGGCCGATTTCGCTGCCAGGGTGGCGCAGAGCTGGGGATAGGTCGCCTCGCGCCAGGTGGCATATCCTCCAGCTAGGCGCAGGAGCCAGGTCTCTTCCGGCCCAGACTTGAGGTCAGGTCGCCACTGGGGTGTCGACTGGCCATCAAGAGGGATGTCGTCGGCTATCTTGTATCCCAGCCGGGCCTCGATGTCCTTCACATCCCTGGCGGTTAAGGACGTGTTGAGTGGCAGATCATTGAGTAATCCTTCTTCCACCACTTCCTGCGCCAGGCGCAGGGCACAATGGGTCACAATTGCCTCGGCTGGGAAAGTCCAGGCCACGAGACCCAGGGTGCTATAGGCAGACAGATCATCGGGGCCTAGATATGTATCTAAGACGCCTGGCTCTGGCTTCAATACCCGAGAGAGCGGCGTGCCGATGAGGGAGAAAACGAAGTTAGCCACAGCGGCCGTCACATCCCGTTGGCTATTTACAGCTCGGCCGTCTTCATTCCACGAATCGAGCAGATAGCAGAGGTGAAAAGGGCGTCCCGAGAACGGCACAGACAGATCGCCGTAACCGACTTCCAGGTCATCGTCATCACGGCGACCTATATGATAACTGATCTCCCGTAAAGCGGCGTATGCCCGACCTTGGGCCTCGGTGCTGTCAGAACCGGGAGGGGCATTGGCGATGGACAGGAGAGCGGTCGTGTGGCAGGTAGAGTCACGTCCCCTGATCAACTCAGCCACCAGGTAGGCCAGGTCTACTAGCAGTCCACTGGTTGGCTCAGGAAGCGTTGCGATGAAATACACCTCAATGTGCCTGGGCGGGATCCGATACCCTTGCGCTTCAAGCTCCTTAGTAACCATAACTGAAGTGATCTGGTTCAGACAACTCACCAGCCGGCTGCGCAATTCCGTGGCATGTAGAGCAAAAGCTTGGTGTGCCTGCCATCGGGTGACGATTTCATCTTCATCTTCCTCTTCCTCCCCGCCCACCAGCGAGAACCGCTCCCAAGGTTCCAGCGAGCGCGGCGGCACAAAGTAATCGCCGATCCCCCTTCTTTCGTTCTCATCTCGATCCGACGACCCAACGCATAGAAAAGCCGTGATCCTTGACAGGTCAGGGTTCAAGGTAGCTAACTTGGCCTTGACCTCCATGAGTACCTGATGGCCAAAAGCCCCAATGCCTATCACCAGGATTGGGCAGAACTCCGCCCTCTCCTTACGTTCGGGAAAAAGCCTGGAGAGGAGTTCTCGTGAGTCTTGCATGGTTGACCCGCCTCCTTAATGTGCCCACTTGCGTTGAGAACATGGCATGGCTCTGGGCCTTACTGTTTCAGATCAAGGTCTATACCATACTCGTTCTTCAGAAAGTCCTTGATCAGCCGCAATTCCTTCCGAATCTGCTGACCTACTGATCCGGGGGGACGTTCTGCCAGTTTGGCTTCTTCTTCACGCACGTACTCTCTCAGGTCATTCTGGATGGCGCTTTCCCCATGCTGACGGCGGTGGCTGTCAATGTAGCCCCTTACCGTCTGGCGCAACATGGCTTGATCCGGTTTCAAGAAAGCTTCTACTGCCTTCTCACGGCCGCGTTCCAGGGTCACTTCTTCATCGGTGCCCGCGCACTTGTAAAAGTACACAGCCCCCCGATCGTAAACCAGGTTGTACGCTATCGCCAGGGCGAAAAGGAGCTCATCCTGATACTGGCCGACCTGGGCCAGCAAGTCCGGCCAGTTTGCCCAATCATCCTCCAGGTGCAGCGGGCGACGGGGATCCTTCAGGTAACGCTGGTAGTAAAAGCCGTAGCTCTCGATGCGGTTCAAAGCGAAAAGGGGCAGGCCGTAAGCGACCTTGCTGGCCATGATCACATAGGGATTACCCGTGCTCACCACGACTGGACGGCTCGCCATCTCCGGTATCAAGTCACTGGTCCAACCCGGGTCACTGGCCGAGAAGAGGCCCAAGACAAACTGATGTGGCAGGTTGCGCTCCCCCGCCCCCAGCATCGCATCGTTCCATGACCAGAAGGGCTGGCAACGCGCCAGCAGCCCCCGGATCTCATCCTGAGGGGAGTGGACACCGCTACGGGCTCTCAGGAACGCTCGAATATTGTACGAGTCTGAGTCCCGCAGGTGGCTGTACTTGTCGTAGCAGTAGTCAAAAACCTGCTTCGCCAGTGCCAGAACCCGCTGCCCCTGCCGGTGTTGCGTTCTGGGCTGACGGGCGTCAGTCAGTACTGCGCCGGCGTCAACCCATTGGGTCAGCACGTCTGTTTGCCCTACGAACTCTGCCAACGTGGTGCGTTCCCTGTCATAATAGCGGTTGATGTCGTCCCGGGTCATGACCTCCTTGACAACTTCGAACCGTATGTCCTCGTCTACACGCCGAGGGCCATATTGATCAGCCGCCACTCCAAAACGGTCTCGGATGTCCTCCATCTGACCGATCAAGACTCTCAGTCGGGTCAGGCCATTCTCCAGTTCCGAGTCCAGCTTGGCGAACAGGCTACTAGCTAGACCGCGGTTGGCTTCTTCCAGCACAGCCTTGTTCAAGAGACGGCGAGCAGGTAGATACTCAGCCTTCCAACGACCGATCCGTCCTCCCCTGACGAGAAAGCCGGCCCGCAAAACATCCGGCAACAGGCTAGCCAATCCTCCTATCCGTCGGCGGGAGGTCTCGACGATTGCCTGGGCGGCCTCGCGCTCCTCATCCATCTCGTTTTTATAGAGTGCAACTTCCCGGCGCAGCCGCTCCATAAAACGCCGGGCAAAACTCAGCCCTCTGGTGTGCACAGTGGTTCGCAACTGGGCCCGCAAGCCCTCCAAGACTTCGTTGAGAAGAACATCCTTGGTCTCTTCCATTGTCTGTTTCGCCTGCTCCAGGCGTTGAGGCATCAGCGTGTTTTCCAGATTGTTCACCTGGGCCAGCAATCCCGATGCATCAATGTCTATCGCACTGTCATCCAGAGGGACAACGACTCTCCGATCTCTAGGCGTCAGGTTAAGGGCATCAACCACGTCATTGGCTTCGTGTTCGCGTATTCTCGTTTGGGTGACGAAACTGATGACCATACCCTCAACCGTCCGCTCATCGGGCAGCACCAATATGCCATTCTCGATCAGCTCCTTGCCCGCCCTAAAGGCCAGGTGATGGTGGATCTTGTCCACTGGAAACTGCAAAGCTCCAACGGCAAAACTGGCAAAAGCCTTCGGCTTTCCTGTGGCCTCATGGGATTCGAGCACCAAGTTGTCAAAGCTGTTCGTCTGTTCGCCTCCCAGCGGTGTGACCAGTTCCAGATACATCTGCACGGCTACCATGCTAAACAAATCGTCAATCTCACGCACGACCTGAGCCGCTTCATTGACGTCGTCAATCAGGTGCACCGCATCGAAAGGGACGCTCTGTACCCGAATCGGGGGCTGGGCGGGGTACTTGCAGTAAAAGTCGCGAGTGTCAATAAAATGCTCCACCTCTTTCAAGGCAGCGTAGGTATTGGCCCGCAGGCGTTCCTGATTCTGGATAGCCAGCACCCGCGACATGAACGGCTCGGGCATCATAAAAATGCCCGATACGAAGGCCCGGGCGGTGAACTCGTTGTGGATCAAATGTCGCAGATAATAAGCCGTGTCCAAAAAGGTGCCGCTGCCGTGTCCACCACATAGTGACGAGACAATGTAGACTTTCACAGTACGGCCCTGAGCCATCTCCTCACCCAAGCGGTTATTGAAAATGGCCATACTGTCAGCAACCGCCTTACGCAGGTAGTCTCGCACCTTGATAAAGTTCCAGAACAACGCCAGGCGGCCAATGGGACGCACCGAGTGCGCGCCATCACGCACAAAGCCGGGACGCAGGTTGTGAGGTATCCACGCCGCGATGTCGGGACTGGCATCCAGACGCTTGATCACGTCATCGCCGTCGAAATCCCCCAGGTAACAGAACTCCTGGTCGTCCAGCGAACTCTCGTGGTCCTTCTGGGCTGTATCAAACACCACGAACTTGATCATGCTGTCCGCGCCCTGGTACGTCAGGATACGTTCCTTGACGCGACTGACGATAGTCTGACCCGTGCCGCCCAGCCCGACGATCACAGTAGGGCGCAAAGTCGTCCGAATCTCTTCCTTCCTGATCTTTAGCCTGGTATCTGGCATACCAAACAAGCTGGCCATTAAGTCTTCCGATTCACGTTGTTCACCCATCCCTACCATGACAGTTCCTCCTCTTCCTTATTTAGGATATACGATTTCGGGTGTACACTCGTTGGCTTCGTCACCTATCGTATGGGGAAAGCCGTCCTGGATTTTGATATTCGGATTCATATCCACCCAGCGTGATAATGTCCCCATCATAGAGAGCTTGCGGAGTTCTACCCACTGGGACGCCGGAGACAATAGTCTCGTTTGTCTGGCCTATATTCATCACCTGAATCTGTGAACCCCGACGGCGCCATCCCGTGGCCCGTATCTCTGTCTGGATATCGTCAATGTCGTCTCCCGTCAGTTGAATGTCAGCCGCAGATCCCTTGCCTAAGGTGATACGGTGCTTTTTCAACCGGCTCAATAGAATAAACTCGCCTGGGTCTTGAAAGCTTTGCCCCAGCTTCCTCACGTAAATGCTCCCACCTACCGGCAACGCGTTCACGATCAACCCACCATCCACCACTGGCCGGATGAATAGCCACCATGCAGCATAGGCTAGGGCCCCAACCGCCGACAGACTGAGCAGTGCGACAATCAACCCGCCAAACTTGCGCCAGAATCGTTCCCACGGAGACAGAACGTGGACGCTCACCGGGATCTTGGAGGGCACAACGTCCACACCTGATTCAGACTTGAAGTTGACCTGTCCGTGGTACTCACCGTATGCCAGTGATACGCCGCTGGTGAGTACAAGACTCGCACTGATTTGCATCTGCGGGGGTATCTGTTCAGGCTGTAATTTCGCCCGGAGATCCTCAATTGACTGATCTGATGCATCTAACAGGTAAACGCTATCAACCCAAAGATGTTCTGGCTCCGTTGAGGTGGAATCAATGCCAAAAGTGGCAATCAGGTCGTTGTCCATCTCCAGGCCATCCTCTGAAATGTCCAACCGAATAACTGGCGTAGGGGTCGGCGTGTTCGTCGGTGTGCTCGTCGGCGTCGGGGTGCTCGTTGGTATTGGAGTCGGTGTGTTGGTCGGAGTCGCAGTTGGCGTGTGGGTGGGCGTTGGCGTCGGCGTGTTGGTCGGAGTCGCAGTTGGCGTATGGGTGGGCGCAGGCGTTGATGTGTCAGTCGGAGTGGGGGTTGGCGTGCTGGTGGGCATTGGGGTCGGCCAGCTAAATAAGATGTTAACAATAGGTGGTGAGATTACGATGTTCTCCCCAATGGATTCAAGCACCAAGGTGGCAGCTTGTGGACCTGGCGGAAGCCCGCCAGGCGCTACTTTCAGTCTGATTGGCACCCGCTCCTGCAGACGAATCGTTTCCGGGGACACAGATAGAGCTTGTGGCCCTTCTATTCTGATGCGTGCCTCGCTCCCCCAAATATCAGGCACAGTGCTGGAGAAAACGACCTCTCTGCGAACGCCCTCTGGACTCACCGAGAGGTCGCCAAAATCCAAATCTCGCGTCTCAATCTTCACATACCGTAGGCCAACAGTGACTTCAACGCCGGCCTCCCGCAGTTTCTCCCTCTGCTCCTCAGTGAACACATTGGCGATGTCCCGATAGACGAAATACAAGAACGGAAAGTCGGTTTTGGTACCCTTAAACAACTCGATGATGCCATCTATGCCAAGCTTACTGTGTTCACCAGTATCGCAGCCGTCAGTATATAGGAAAACATACTGGCGATGAGTCGTTTGCACATCCGCTTCTTGCCACCTTCTCATCTGAGCGAAGGCACTTTCGAGCGATTCGTAGATCCAGGTATTCAGCCCATCGACTGGGAGCGCGCGAAGATGAGCTTTGATACCTTCCTCTACCACTTCGTCCAACACAACCAGCCCTATCTCGGTGCCCCCCTCGGCTACGGGGGGATAAGTCCGATCCCACCTGGGTCCGCTGTCAAAAGGTATGACCGCTACATTCCATCCTGCAGGTAGAACATCTACCAAGCTAAGTATTTCGTCCAGCACCTCGTCCCAGATGTCCCCAATGCTGTAACCTCTGCCCTTCATAGACCCAGTGGTATCCACCAAAAGAATGACGTCAACCACCTCGGGAGATTGGGCGTGGACCATCACCTGAGACAAGACTGTCGATACAAGAACTAACATCATCAGGAGGAAATGATAGGACAACTCCTGAGTAGGGATATCTAACTTCAACCTTGATCCCATTTTCATCCCTCAACTGATTTTGGCTCTCTGGGAATTGCCGTGGTGTCTGCCACATGTGGGGGCATATTTCACGTTCTTACGGAAAAGCACATCCAGATATGGGGGATACCACGGGAAATCTCAAAGCCCCCTGATTTTCAGATCAGGCTTAGGGGTAACGGCTCGCAGAGAACTATGTCAAGCCAATTCCGAGAAGATCAGCTACGAAGATTATCAGGGTCATTTTTCAACATGCTCGAAGACGTTTCGATGGCCAAAATGATATCCACGCCTATATCGTTGTCGCCTTGAGCAAGTGCAACCCTTGCTGTTGCAACAGCGATAGGACCAAAACACGCAGCCAAGAACATTAGCGTTATGCAAAGGCTGAGAACCAATCTCCTAGATTGTTTCAAGACACATCCTCCGCACTACTATCAGAGGCCAACAGTGCTAAGTCTCTCACACTTCTGCCCTTCCCACTGCTTTTCAGCATACCCCAATCGGTGGCGGGTAGGAAACCCCAGCAAAGCAAAACGGCGATCAACTCCGACGTCCTCAGAGGTTCACAGCGATCGCCGCTTCAAAGATGCCTTGGTGCCTTCCATGGATCACTCCTCCTTGCTAACAGAGGATTCCATCAGTGAGCATTTCATTTGCAGTAGATTATTATAACACTGCTCACTAGGTTTGTCAAGCAGAATTTGCTATTTTGACAGGGCAATCGCACTTTCCTCTTCTTTGTCCGCCCTGTGCGTTGCCATCGAATTCTGTCCCACGATCTTCCCGACCTCTGCCCGATGAATTCGCCATCCACGCCCCACCTTGAAGGCTTTGAGTTTGCCTGCATGGCACCAGCGCCAAACCGTCGTGCGGCTGAGCTTCAAGTATTCGGCGACTTCTCGGACTGTGAGAATCTCGTCCATGACGCGGGACACCTCTCTTGTTGCAATAACCATCAACTATCCCCTATCTCAGGCAAAACCACGCAGTATTGAGCATAGCCCATCATGACTATTATATCAGATTTTGGGGTGGTGTGTCAATTGGGAAATCCCTGATTTTTGGGTTCAAAAATCCTGATTTTTGGGTTCAAAAACCCCTATGTGGGGGTAAGGAAAAGGATGATAAACATAACATTTGAGCCAGGGCATCGTCACCGTGTTTGGGAAGCCCTTTGCTTTTTGTCCGTCGGTGGGTTATAATGTACTTGGCTGGAGTGTCGGGCTCATCTTCGGTGAGGAGGTAACGGTTTGCGCATCCTTATGATCTCCAAGGCCTGCATCGTCGGGGCCTATCAGAAAAAGCTAGAGGAACTCGCCAGGCTCCCCGACGTGGAGCTCACCGTCGTCGTGCCGCACTACTGGCGCGACGAGCGAGGGGTGATGCGCCTGGAGCGGGAGCACACGCGGGGGTATAGCCTGGTTGTGGAGAGGATGGCCCTCAACGGTCACTTCCACCTGCACTTCTACCCGGGCCTGGCCAAACACTTCAAGAGAATCAAGCCCCACGTTGTCCATATTGACGAAGAGCCCTACAACGTGGCTACCTGGCAGGCTGTGCGCCTGGCCAAGAAGCACGGAGCCAAAGTCATCTTATTCACCTGGCAAAACATCCATCGCCGCTACCCGCCTCCTTTCAGCCTTCTGGAGAGCTACAACTTGCGAAACACTGACTACGCTATCGCTGGGAACTCCGAAGCAGTGAGGGTGCTGAGAGCGAAGGGGTATCAAGGGTCTGCCAGGGTGATTCCGCAGTTTGGGGTGGATCCTGAGATATATCGGGTTTCGGGTTTCGGGTTTCGGGTTTCGGGTTCTGAAGTGGACAGCCTACAGCCTGCAACCTACAACCTACAACCTTTCACTATCGGCTATGTGGGGAGGCTGGTCGAGGAGAAGGGGGTGCACATCTTGCTGCGGGCGGTAGCTGGTTTGAGCGGTGCCTGTGCTGAGCTTAGCCGAAGTGCCTGGCGGTTGCGCATTCTGGGGAGCGGGCCACAGAGGAGTCACCTGGAAAGGCTGGCAGGGGAGCTGGGCATCGCTGATCGGGTGAGGTTTGAGGCCCCCATTCCCTCCAGTCAGACGCCGGGCTATTACAACCGACTGAACGCCTTGGTCTTGCCCTCTCTGACCAAGCCCAACTGGAAGGAGCAGTTCGGGCGGGTGTTGATCGAGGCTATGGCCTGCGGGGTGCCCGTGGTGGGGTCGGACTCGGGGGAGATTCCCAACGTCATCGGCGACGCGGGCCTGGTCTTCGCCGAGGGTGACGAGCGAGCTCTGCGAGCCAGGCTGTCCCAACTGATGGCTGATCCAGCTTTGCGAGATGAACTGGCCCGAAGAGGTCGAGAGCGGGTGCTGGCTCATTACACCCAGGCCCAGGTGGCGGCGAAGACGTACCAGGTGTACCGGGAGTTGTTGGGCGGAGAGTGCGGGAACACGGAAGCACGAAGAGCTTGGAAGCACGGAAGTTCCGTGACTCCGCACCTTCCGTGATTCCGTGATCCAAACTCTTTGGCCGCACCATGTCAGGCCGAAGGCCTTCGTAAACTTAGCCCGGAGATTCATCTTCGGGCGAGTGAGGAAATTGCCGAATGCTCTCAGAGTGCATACTTGCCCTCGCTGATTAATGATGCTACAATATGGCTGAAATACTGAGTCTGCAACTTCATCTCTTCCGAGGAGACACTTTATGGAGGTTAACACCATCCAAGTCCGGCAGCGGGGAGTGATCACTCTGCCCGCCAAACTGCGCCAGCGGCACAGCCGAGAGAAAAAATGCACATTGGCCTGAACGCCCACCTCCTGTCCCTGGCAGAGACCTATCGCGGCGCGGGCATCAACTGGTACATCCACAACTTGCTTACCCATTTGCCTCGCGTGGACCGCGCTAACCGCTACACTGCTTTCATCGGCGACGGGCGGTTTGCCAGTCCGGGGCTGGCGTTGAAGCTTTCGCGGCTGCCCACCTCCAGGCCCGTGGTCAGGATCTTCTGGGAACAGGTGGTTCAGCCTTTCGCTTTGCAAAAAGAGAGGGTGGACTTGCTTCACGCCCTGGCTTTCGTCACGCCTTTGCTCTCGCCTTGTCCAGCGGTGGTTACCATCTATGACCTCAGTTTTCTCCTCTATCCTGAGAGTTTCAAGCGCTCTAAAAACTTCTATCTGGGCCTCTTCACCCGCCTCTCAGCCAGGAGGGCCAGGCGCATCATTGCCATCTCGGAGAGCACCAAACAGGACGTGATCCGCCTGCTGGGGGTTTCGCCTGAGAAAGTAGAGGTGGTCTATTGCGGAATAGACGAAACTTTCCGTCCCCTGGCCGGTGATCAAGTGGCTGCTTTTCGGTCGAAGCGGAGTCTGCCGGAGAGGTTTATCCTCTTCGTGGGCACCATCGAGCCACGCAAGAATGTGACCAGACTCATCGAAGCCTTCGCGAACTTGCACACTCGCCGACTTACAGACTTGAAGCTGGTCATCGGTGGGGCCAAAGGTTGGTTTTACGAAGACGTTTTCGCCCGCGTGGAGGAACTGGGGCTGGAGGGCGAAGTGATGTTTCCCGGCTACATCCCGGTCAGCGAGTTGCCTTTGTGGTACAACGCGGCGGAGCTCTTCGTCTATCCCTCTCTCTACGAGGGTTTCGGGCTGCCGCCCCTGGAGGCTATGGCCTGCGGGACGCCGGTGGTCACGGCCAACACGTCGTCGCTGCCGGAGGTGGTGGGCGAGGCGGGGCTGACTGTGGATCCGCTGGATGCCGAGGGGCTGGCCGAGACCATAAGGCGGGCTTTGGACGACGGGGCCCTTCGGCGGGAAATGAAGGAGCGGGGCTTGCAAAGGGCCAAAGGCTTCTCCTGGACGAAAGCTGCTCAGGAGACGGTGCAGGTCTACCGGCGAGCGATGGAGTGTAGAGATGTTTGAGCGATATCGGCGATGGGTTTCCCTGATAATGGCCCTGATGGATGTGGCGCTCATCAACCTGGCCTTTGCCATTGCTTACTGGGTGCGCTATGACTTGCAGTGGTTTCGCGCCGTGGATCCTGCCAACTATGCTCCCTTTCGAATGTACATACCTTTCGCTCTGGTGTTGACGGCTCTGTTGACGATGGCCTACAAGCTGGGGGGAGTCTACGACCAGCCTCGCGGCGCCTCCTGGTTCGACGAGGTCTACGCTCTGGTCGGCGGCACCACCACCGGCATCGTCATCGTAACAGCCATCACCTTCTGGTTCCGCCCCCTGGTCTACTCTCGCCTGATGTTCTTGTGGGCAGGGCTGATAATCGTCACTTCACTCTCGCTCAGCCGCCTGATCAAGCGCTGGGTCTTGGAGAGCCGCATGCGGCGAGGCCTGGGGGTGGATCGGGTGCTCATAGTCGGAGCTGGGGAAGTGGGGCGTAGGCTAATGCGCAACATTGTGGCCCAGCCCGAACTGGGCTATCAGGTCATCGGCTTCGTGGACGATGATCCGGGGAAGAACAGCACGGACATCGGCCGCTTCAAGGCCCTGGGAGGGATTGACAACCTGCCCCGCGTCATCCAGGCGAAAGCCATTGACGAAGTGATCATCACCTTGCCCTGGATGCATCATCGCAAGATTCTGGGAATCATGCGCCAGTGTGAGCGGGAGCAGGTTCGAGCTCGCATCGTGCCCGATCTTTTTCAGTTGGCCATCAGCCGGGTGGACATCGAGGACCTGGGCGGGATTCCCATTATCGGCGTCAAGGAGGTATCCATCACCGGCTGGAACCTGGCCTTCAAGCGGGCCAGTGACCTTTTCGTGTCTCTGGCCGGGTTGACCCTTCTCTCTCCCCTGCTGCTTCTAATCTCCGTGGCCATCAAACTGGATTCCCCCGGCCCCGTCCTTTTCAAACAAGTTCGGGTGGGCAAAGGGGGGCGGCGCAGGTTTGTCTGCTACAAGTTTCGCTCTATGCGCCAGGGGGCGGAGGAGGAACGTCCTCAACTGGCAGACCGGGACGAAGTCGTGGGCGTCACTTTCAAGATCCGCAACGATCCACGCTGCACTCGAGTGGGCAGGTTCCTGCGCCGCACCAGCCTGGACGAGCTCCCGCAGATCTATAACGTCTTGCGAGGGGAGATGAGCCTGGTCGGTCCCCGCCCGGCCCTCCCTTCGGAAGTGGAGCAGTACCAGGAGTGGCACCGCAGGCGGTTGGAGATCTCGCCAGGCATCACCGGCCTCTGGCAGGTCAGTGGCCGCAGCCAACTCACCTTCGATGAAATGTGCCTGCTGGACATCTACTACCTGGAAAATTGGTCGGCGCTGCTGGATCTCAAAATCGCCCTGAAGACCTTCCCCGCTGTCCTGGCTGGCAGAGGAGCGTATTGAAGTTCAAAGCTCAAACTTCCAACTTCCAAGGATAGCCTGAAACCTGAAACCTTGAAACCTGAAACCCTCATAATTTGGAGATGGGACTATGTTTGATCTCTCTTCCCAGGATCGCGGCGACCTGATTGCTTTCCTTCAGGATTTGGTCAGCATCCCCAGTGTCTCGACCGAGGAGAAGGCGCTGTCCGAGCGTCTGGCGGAGGAGATGCGGCGGGTGGGTTTCCCCAACGTGAGGCGCGACCGCATCGGAAACGTGATCGGGTGCCTGAGCGCGGGCGCTGGTCCCAGACTCATTTACGATGGCCACATGGACACCGTAGGCATCGGCGACCCTGCTTCCTGGTCTCGCGATCCCTACGGAGCCCAGGTCGAGGGTGGGGTGCTTTACGGCCGGGGGGCTTGTGACATGAAGGGCGCGTTGGCGGCCATGGTCTACGGAGCCAAATTGCTCATTGACACCGGCATCCAACTGGCTGGCGAGCTTTGCATGGTGGGTGTCGTCCAGGAAGAGCCCTGCGAAGGTTTGGCTGTGCAGGTGCTGATCGAGGAAGAGGGGCTTAGACCCGATTTCGTCGTCCTGGGGGAACCCTCGAATCTGCAAATCAAGCGAGGCCACCGGGGTCGTTTGGAAATGAAAGTCACTGTGTGGGGCAGGTCCTGTCACGCCGCCACTCCCGGCCGAGGAAGGAACGCCATCTACGATGCTGCTCGACTGATCTTCGGCGTCGAGCTCCTGGCCCCTCAGTTGGCCAGTGACCCCTTCCTGGGCCAGGGAAGCATCGCCGTCACCCAGATCGAGAGCTCCGCCGCCAGCCGCAACGCCATCCCCGACACCTGCACCTTCTACATTGATCGCCGCCTCACGCTCGGTGAGACCGAGGCCAAGGCCCTGGCGGAGATCCAGGGTACAATCGCTCGTGAGGGAGTCGAGGCCAGTGTGAAAGTCACCGAGTATCGAGCCACCAGCTACACTGGCTATGAGTGCCGGGCCAAGGAGTTCTATCTCCCCTGGGCCCTGGATCAGGATCACCCGCTGGTGAAAGCTACGAGCAAGGCCATCCGGGAGACGTTGGGCTACTGGCCAAAGGTTGGCCAGTGGGCCTTCTCCACCGATGGGGTCTACACCATGGGGAGAGCCAATATCCCCACGGTAGGCTTTGGCCCCGGCGAAGAGCGATTCGCCCACACCGTGGACGACCAGATCCGCCTGGACGACGTTGTGGCCGCCGCTAGAGTCTACGCCCGTCTAGCTGTCGAGATCCTGGGGCTCAGAAACCAGGTTTTTGGCTGAAGAACGTAGGCTTTTCGCACTGCGGGGGCGCCAAAAGCAAGAGTCCGATCATGCGAGTAGGAGAAAAACCTGGTTTCTAAAATTTGTTTGAGGAGGTAGACCGATGCCCGCTACAGTAATCGTCGGCGCCCAATGGGGTGACGAGGGGAAGGGAAAGATAACCGATCTGCTGGCTGCCGAAGTTGACATCGTGGCCCGCTACAACGGGGGCGACAACGCCGGCCATACGCTGACCGTGGGTGATGACAGATTCGCCTTGCATCTCGTGCCTTCGGGGATTCTGTATCCCCACACCACCTGCATCATCGGCAACGGGGTGGTGGTGAATCCCAGGACGTTGTGCGGGGAGATAGAGGAGCTGGCCGAGCGGGGCGTTGATGTCTCGCCTGAGCGGCTCAAGCTGAGCGCCGGGTCCCATTTGATCATGCCCTACGATGTCGCCCTGGACGGCGCGGCTGAGAAATCGCTGGGCGAGGGGAAAATCGGCACCACCAGGCGGGGCATCGGCCCCACCTACGGCGACAAGGCGGCCAGGGCGGGCCTGCGCTCCTGGGACATGCTCGATGAGGGCGCCTTCGTGGAGAAAGTGCGCGCTGCGGTGGAGGTCAAGAACGCCGTTCTGGAGCGAATCTACCACCAGTCCCCCCTGAATCCCAACGAGGTAGCGGAGGAGTTCGCGGATTACGCCACGCAGTTGGCTCCCTACGTGAGCGATACCTCACTAATACTTCACCAGGCTTTGAGGGCGGGAAAGAACGTGCTCTGCGAGGGGGCGCAAGGCACGCTGCTCGACCTCGACCACGGGACCTATCCCTTCGTGACCAGCTCCTCGCCCATCGCCGGCGGTGCGCTCACCGGCCTGGGCTTCGGCCCCCGGCACATCGAGCACATCGTCGGGGTGGTCAAGGCCTTCCAGACGCGGGTGGGAGCCGGCCCCATGCCCACCGAACTGCTCGACGAGGTGGGCGACTGGCTGCGAGGGACGGGGGAGCATACCTGGGACGAGTACGGCACCACCACCGGTCGGCCCCGGCGCTGCGGCTGGCTGGACGGGGTGGCCTTGCGCTACGCCGCCCAGATCAACGGACTGACGGAGATAGCCATTATCAAGCTGGATATTTTAGCTGGCCTGGAGACGATCAAAATCTGCGTGGCCTATGATTATCGCGGACAGAGGCTAGAGAGCTTCCCGGCCAGCGCGGAGGTATTGGCTGAGTGCAAGCCCATCTACGGGGAGTGGCCCGGCTGGAGCGAGGACATCAGGGGCGCCAGGGCCCTCTCCGATCTCCCCCAGGCAGCCCGGGACTACGTGCGGCGGATCGAGGAGCTGGCCGATGCCCCCGCGACCTTTGTTTCCGTTGGGCCAGGGCGTCAGGAAACCATAATAGTTCGCTGCGGATAAGCACATCAGCGAGTTATTGCCTTCCTGAGGAGGTCAGCATAGGAGAAACCGGCGCCAAGCTGGCCGCTATGGTCTTCTCTGAGGAGGAGTGGTAAATGTGCTGCCCCTTGTTCCTCTGCTCCCCTGTGCCTCTGCCCAGTGAATCATGGAGATGACCTATGCCTGACAATGCCTCTGTCCCCAAACCCTTCGACCCGCTGGAAGAGGTGCAGGCCGGCGGGCCGGCTGAGACGATTCCCTTTGTTTACGGCCACCCTGACCCCGACCTCCTGCCGGCGGAGAAGATCATCGCCGCCACCGAGCGGGCGCTGCGGGTGCGGGGGTGGCTGGCCCTGCAATACGGCCCCGAACAGGGGTACGGCCCACTGCTCGACTACCTGATCGGCAAGGTCGAGCGGGACGAGGGGCTGCGCATCGCCCGGGCCAACGTCATGCTCTGCGCTGGCGCGGCCCAGGGGCTGGACACCGCGGCCCGCCTCTTCACCCGCCCCGGCGACGTGGTGTTGCTGGAGGCCCCCAGCTACCACGAGGCCATCGCCACCCTACGCGACCACCCTGTGGAACTGAGACAGGTGCCGATGGACGACCAGGGACTGGTGGTCGAGGCGCTGGCCGAGCGGCTGAACGCGCTGAGCCGGACCGGGCGACGGGTCGCCTTTCTCTACACCATCCCCACCTTCCAGAACCCGGCCGGCATCACCCTGACAGCGGGACGCAGGGAGGCGCTGGTGGGACTGGCCGCTGAACGGGGGCTGCTCCTGGTGGAGGACGACGTCTACCGAGACCTCTGCTTCGAGGGGCGAGTACCGGTCTCCCTGTTCGAGTTGGCCGGGGGACGGGGGGTGATCCGGCTGGGGAGCTTCTCCAAGATCCTGGCCGCCGGGCTGCGGCTGGGCTGGATCATCGCCGAGCCGGAGGTGATCCAGCGGATCGTCGGTTGTGGGCTGAAGGGGAACGAGGGGGGAGCCAATCCCTTCGTGGCCCACGTGGTGACCGCCTTCTGCCAGGAAGGGTGGCTGGAGCCGCACATCGCCCGGCTGGTGGCTCGCTACCGCACCCGGCGGGACGCGTTACTGGCGGCCCTGGAGCGGGAGATGCCCGACGGCGTGTGCTGGACGCGCCCGTCCGGCGGTTTCTTTGTCTGGCTGACCCTGCCCGAGCCGCTGCAGGCCGAGGCGGTGCTGGCCGTGGCCACGGAACGGGGAGTGATTTTCACGCCGGGCGTGCGTTTCTTCGCCCAGGCGTCGGAGGGAGACGGCCGGCGCAACCTCCGCCTGCCCTTCAGCTTCCTCTCCGAAGCCCAGATGGCCGAGGGAGTGAGAATCCTGGCAGGAGTGATCAAGGAGCACAGGAGCGAGGGAGCAGCACTGTTCACTCCCTCCCCCTCACAGGGGGAGGGTTGGGGTGGGGGTGGAACTTCGTAGGTCAAAATGAGCCGAATCCACATAGAATCTTGCCCATTTGTGGAAACCCACCCTCCCCCAGCCCCTCCCTGAGAGGGAGGGGTGAGTGCTTACCAAAGTTCAAAGCGAGCAAGCCCGGACCATCCTACCACCTGACCATCCGACCATCAGACCAAAAAAGGAGGCCAACAAATGTTGAAAGCACGATGGAGCGGTTACGAGATTGATTCCTCGGAGGCCGCCTACGAAGTGAAGGTGAAGCAGCCGGAGGAACTGGGAACTTTGCTCAGGGAGTTCCTGACCTCAGGCTACTTCGTCCGCTCCTATTACCTGCTGTTCGAGGAGCCGCTGGAGCGCTTGCGCCAGTTCATCGTCGAGCAGGGCCACGAGGAGGACAAGCTGGGGACCGAGGCCCTGGATTACCTGGACAAGCAGATCGCCAAGTTCGACCCTGAGAGCTACCGCGCCCCGCGCATCGGCGTGCGAGCCGTCCAGGCCCTTCTCAACTATGTGGGCGCGCATCGCCAGGCACTCTCCGAGGCCAGCACTTTCCACTTCGAGCTCCCCGAAGAGCAAAAAGCAATGTACGCCGACGCCGACTACGAGTTCACCCCAGGGGAAAAGGTGGACGAGACCGTTTTCTACTCCGAAGACGAGATTCCCCTGGACGGCGTGGTCCTCTTCCTGGGCTGTAGCTTCGAGAAGGCTAGCAAGCTCTCATCCCAGGAGCAGAAACAGGCCCGGCGCATCGCCCGCGGGGCCGGGAAGCAGATGGAGGAGTTCGGCGCTTCCTCCTTCGGGGGAGAAGGCTGGGGCGACATGCTGCAGGAAGACCTGGAGCGCCCCATGAACGTCTCTCTGCGGGTGCGGCTCAACTCCGACGCCACCTTCTCCGTCACCGGCCGCTGGATGGAGGATGGCCAGTTCCTGTGCGACTACTACACCTTCCTCCTGGAACAGGCGGCCAAGAAGGCGGGAGCCGAGGTTGATTTGCACATGATCTACTGAGCGATGTTTACTCTTTCATCCGCTACCGTGCTGCGGCCCGAACCCCAGGGTGCGCTGATGTTCCAGCAGGATACAGCGGAGACGGCCCTGCTCGACCTGGAGGGCCTGGACGCTCTCTATTTCCTGCTGAAGGGCGAACTGCGTGACTATCCCGTCTTCTTCGTCGGCTACCTGCTGGAGAAGGGGTTCGTCGTTCACGGCCCGTCCGATGATGATGCGTTGGGAAGGGTAGAAGCGGTGCGCGACGCTGCTTCGGCTACCACTGCCCCGCCTCGTTCCCTGGCAGCGCCGGAGACCATTCACTTCTCGGTCACTGGCCGCTGCGATCAGGCCTGCGCCGGCTGCTTCTACTCCGCCCGGCCCGGCTCCGATGTCGAGGCGGCTGATGCCCCGTTTTCCCTCTTCGAGAAAGTCGTGGCCGAGGCGGGGAGGGCCAGGGTTTTTCAGATGGCCCTGGGCGGCGGCGAGCCCCTGCTGCACCCTCGCATCGTGGAGATGGTCCGCCTGGCCCGCGAGCACGGCATCGTGCCCAATCTGACCACCAACGGCAATCGCCTTACCCGTGACGTGGCCACCGCCCTCAAAGAAGCGGGCCTGGGCCAGGTGCAGATCTCCCTCAACGGTGTCACCGATGACACCAACCGCCAGACCCGGCCCAACTTCCAGGCCACGATGTCCGCCATCGAGGCCTGTCGCGAAACTGGCTTGCAGTGGGGTCCCAACTTCCTGGTGACCCGCAGCAACCTGGCCGAGCTGGAAGAAGTGATCCGTTTGGGGCAACGCCTGGGCGCGGCCTCGGTCAACATCCTGCGCCCCAAGCCGCCGACCACCGAAAGCGACTGGCTGGAGCGGGAGTCGCTCAATAGCGAAGGATATCGTCAGGTACAGAGGTTGCTAGGCGCAGGTCGCAAGTCACAACCTGCAACCTGTAACCTGAAACCAGAAACCAGAATCACCATTGACGCTTCCCTCACCTACTTGCTGACCGATTGCCCGCCTGGGGAGCTCTATCATGCT
>Ga0268276_1000497_pt1 | contig 46609 bp, 47 predicted proteins | sample saktaG_4_FD_190145 | JGI IMG/M metagenome (GOLD analysis project Ga0268276, IMG submission 190145) | Saline water microbial communities from Sakinaw Lake, British Columbia, Canada - sak_2010_1_5_45m | ecosystem: Environmental > Aquatic > Non-marine Saline and Alkaline > Saline ...
AGGAGACATAGCACATTCCTCTGGTTATACCTTGGCTTAATTATAACACTAGGACTTCAACTTATAAAATAAATATGTAGTGAGCTTCGAAAGTTCAAATCTACACTACATATTATACGAGGAGACAAAATTGTGAAAAGACTTAGAAATTTACTTGCATCAAATCCAAAATTCAAGCTATTGGATGTAGGAACCGGTATTGGAAATTTCATCCAGTTGTTACTGGACGTATCAAGAAAATATGGAGAGATCGTCGGTATCGATACATCAGATAGATCAATTGAGATTGCTTCTAACAATTTCAAGGATTATAAGAAAATCAAGCTTGTCAAGATGGATGCCAACTCGATAAATTACCAGGATAATTATTTCGATTTTGTCTGTCTTTCAAACTCGCTTCATCATCTTGATAACATCAAAAATATCCTTTTTGAAATGGAAAGAGTGCTTAAACCTTCAGGTATGATTTTGATTCACGAAATGGTCGCGGATGAATTGACGATTGCTCAGAAGAGCCATAAGATGCTACATCATCTGTCCGCTGAAATTGACCGTGAATTTGGCATGACTCATAACGATACCTTTGCAAAAGCGGAAATTGCACAAGTGCTTAGTGACAACTCAAACTGTGAAATTGCTGATTCATGGGTCATGGATTTTGAGCAGGATTTTACATGTTCAAAAGAAGACATCGAGGAGCTTATCAAGATTCTTGATCGCATAGTTTCTAGGGTAAAAGAGCCGGAAAGAGTAGAGTATTATATCAAGAAGGCAGAAGATATGAAAAAATACTTTTTCAAAAACGGGTACGCTCCTGCACCACAGCTGATGTATGTATTAAAAAAAAGATAAACCGTTAATTATGACATTGAAAAGGGACAGTGATATTTCACCGTCCCTTTTATTTTATTGTTTTTTTGGTTTCAATGCCAAGCCAGGAGTATTGAACTTGATAGCAGTTCTTAATTCGATATAATACTCGCTTGTGGCTTTTTTCTTTGCCTTACTATAGAGATATTCGTCGATTCCCTGTGCGGCTCTGTGCCCGTCAGCGACAGCGGTGATGATATCCGGGCCTCTCATGATGTCTCCACCTGCGAACAGCCACTCACATCCATCAATCTGGCCCAGGGAATTGGTCTTGATTTTGCCTCTTTCAATCTTGATTACGGCTTTAAGACTTTCTGGTATATAGTCTAGGTCAGGCGCTTGTCCGATTGACATAAATATTTGGTTGCCTTCAAAAAATGCACTTTTTGTTTTATCGAACTGAGGGTCAAATTTGCCATCTTGATCATAGACGCTTGTGCATTTCCATACTTTGAGGCCTTGAACTTTGTCATTTTTCAATATAATTTCCTGTGGCCCGAAACCGAAATGAAATTGGATTCCCTCTTCCATGCCCTCGGTGTATTCTTCCATGCTTGCAGGAAGAATTTCAAATGACTCCAAAGATGTCAGTTTGACATCGGCTTGGCCATATTTCATCGTTTGGATGCGGATAAGGTTTCTTGCGACATCAAATGCTACGTCGCCACCACCGATTACCACAGCTGATTTTCCGACATTGATTTCATCAAGTTTGACAATACCTCTGGCAAAATCTCTGGCGATCGGTAGAAAATCCATGGCGCCAATCACGTCTCTATTATCACATCCGGGGATATTTAGTTTTTTGGCTTTGAAGAAACCGGTTCCCAAAAACACAGCGTCATATTTTTTTTGAAGTTCTTCCAAAGTGATGTCAGTTCCGACTCTTGTCGACGTGTGAATGTTGACGCCGATTCCTTTGATAAAATCGATATCCTTGTTGACGGCATCATCCGGGAGACGGTATTGGGGAGCACCATAGCTCATTACGCCGCCGGCACGGGATTTTTCCTCGAAGACGTCGACACTGTATCCAAGGCCTCTCAGGTAATATGCAGCGGAAAGACTTGAAGGACCGGAGCCTGCAATCGCAATTTTAGCATCGATTACTTCGGAAACTGGTTCGGAAAAGATTTTCTCATACATGTCATCAGGTGCGCTGTCGATAATGTAACGCTTCAACCAGCGAATCGCGATGGCTTCGCCTCTTACAGCGATGGCGCACGCTACTTCGCAGTTATGCGTGCAGACTCTCCCGCACACACCTGGAAGCGGATTGGTTTCATAGACTTGACGCAGAGCGCCTTCAATGTCATCTTCCCAAATTGATTTGATATATTGGGGTATGTGCATCTGAACTGGGCAAGAAGATGTGCAGACACCGCATTCAACGCAGCGGGCGGCTTCTTGTCTTGCTACTTCCTTGGAATAGCCTCTCACCACTTCTAGATAGCTATTGATCCTTTGCTTGGGCGAGATATGTTCCATTTCCACTCTTTCAAGGTCAAGCAAGTCAGTTGTTTCGGTTTTTACATAGCCTTGTTCGACATTCTCACCTTGCCAGGTGACTTCAGGCATAAGCAGAAATTTGTCGGGATCGGTATTCGTGTAAATATATTCTTTGCTCATTTTCAAAGATTCAGTCGTACAGGTGTCGACGCAAAGCGCACAGAAGCAGCAGCGACCGTAATCGATGACAGGGCGTTGTTGATGTGCTCCTGCGACAAGTGGCAAATCAAATCTTTCCACCATTCTGATGGCGTCTGTAGGGCAAATCTCGCCGCAAGTTCCACAACCGATACATTTTTCCCAGTCATTGGTGTGAAATCCCCGTAAAGTGTCCGGAGCGGTTCTGGGAGCGGAGTTTAGTCTTGATTTTAGTTTGAATATGGAATTATCATTCAGATAAGTTGCGTTTTTTTCGGTCATGATCGTATTCATTGGATGAGTGACTGGTTTTTTGAACAGATATTTGAAATGTCTCCAGGAACTGAAGATACTCGCGTGGCGATATTTTTTCTTTTCTTCCATCATCTTCACCTACCGATCAATTTCCGGGGAACAGATCCCCATGGTGTCGACCCACAATGCGCAATCATCGATTCTGGTTCCGGGCATGTATTTTTCGATGCCAAGCAATCCTTGCGGATAACTCGCGCCTCGTACTCCGATACGATAAGGATTGGTACCGCCGTCAGAAACCATATAATAACCGAATTCACCCCGGCTGGATTCAACCGGGCTGTAAACATAACCTTTCGGTACAGTCCAACGCATTGATTGACCACGGGAAGGTTTGACCCTTACCGGGCCTTCCGGCATTTTCTTGAGACATTGTCTGATGATCGAAATCGATTGGACAAGCTCTTTCAGTTTGATGTCGACCCGGCTCCTGGCATCGCTATATGTTGATGTCGGAACTTCAAATTCGACCTGGTCGTATCTGGCATAAGGCATGACTTTTCTCAGGTCATACGGTTTGCCTACGGCTGAGCGCATGCCGATTCCGGTGACGCCTAGCTCCCAGACAACTTCTTCAGGAAGCATGATCGTATCCTTGATACGGGCTACGACTGAAGGATTTTCTATGCCTAGATCCCTGTATTCGATGTATCTTGATTCTAGGTCGTCCAAAAAGGCGTTGATGTCTTTTTCAATGCCTTTTGGCAGGTCTTGTCTGACCCCTCCAATAACGATATATTGGTGATAGACTCTGGCGCCGGAGATTTTTTCAAAAATGTCTAGAATTGAATTTCTGTCCGCATGAGCGTGATACATCAAGGTATAATGCCCTGTCGGACCGCCAAGACCGCCATAGGACATCAAATGCGCGGAGATTCTAGCAAGTTCTAACATGATCATTCTGATCCAATGAGCTCTTTCAGGAACTTCAAGTTTCAAAAGTTTTTCCACACCTTGTGCATATGCCATTTCGTTGATGTCGGGTTCCGGGACACATACTCGTGGGATTAAGGAAATATTATTGACCCAGAGCTTACGCTCCATTGCTTTTTCGAAACCGCGGTGAAGCATTCCTGGAAGCAGATAAGATCTTTTGATGATGTCACCGTCCACAAATAAATGAACGGAGGCATTGCCATGCATTCCCGGATGTTGGGGGCCTAAAAACAATTTCATTTGTTTCATTGTTTTTTACCTCCCTTTAAAGATTCTGCTCGTTGTTTTCTGAGCTTTCTTTTTTCCGCTTTACTTGGTTCGTTATTGGTGACAGAATAATCTTCCGTATAGGTACGTTGCGGAAACTTCCTGTCGCTGTAGGCTTGGGGATCAAAGTCCTTCCGAAGCGGAGGGATGTCGTCCCATTGTTCCAAGATCAACTGTTTCTCGTAGTCAGGGTTGCCAGGGAAAGCAATGCCGAAAAATTCATGGCATTCTCTTTCATAGTATTTTGCGCCCGGATAGATCTGGATAATCGAATCCATCGATGGATTGGTCCGATCAATTTTGGTTCTTAGCTGGATGTATACAGGTTTGTCCCAATTGAAGATGACATAGACGACTTCAAACTTGTTTTCTTCGGGCCAGTCGACAGCTGAAAGATATGACATTTGGATCCAGCCTTCATTTTTCAAGGCTGAGAGCAGCAGATGGATTTCGTTTTGATCGACAACATAACCGACTTGGAATTGATCAATGATGTCTGTAACAAGTGGTTTGACGTGCTTGTTAACGAGCGTGTTGACAAATTCGATGTTACTCATGGAATTCGTCATGGACATCCACCTCCCCTAATGAAGTAATTTGATTGGCTTTGTACCAGGCAAAGTGCTCATGGTAATGTTTCCAACCATTCGCTTTTTTGTTTTTGATTTGTCCCATCAGATCGACAAAACCGTTCATGACGGATTCGGTGTTGGGCATGCAGCCTGCGACATAGACATCTACAGGTATGTATTGATCGAGTTGATTGATAACGGCATGAGAATCATGATAGATGCCGCCATTGATGGGGCATGATCCCAAAGCGACCACATATCTTGGTTCGCTCATCTGTTCATAAGTGTAAATTAGCCTTCTTAAGGTTTTTAGGGACAGGTAACCGGAAACTAGCAAAATGTCTGCCTGTCTCGGAGTTGCCATTGGTCCCATGCCCAAACGTTCCATGTCGTATGCCGAAGTCATTGCCGGTGGCAATTCGATGGCACAGCAGCCTGTACAATACATCAACATCCACAGTGAGTTGCGGCGGAAGAAATCGCCGATTTCCCACCATTTGCGATCGACTTCGGCTTTGGAAAGCTTGGTAGCAGGACTGAATTTTGTGCTTTTCATATTAGATCACCCACCCAAAATAGATTGCGATCACAGCTTGAAAGACGGCCATGATCAAAGGCCACTTGTAATAAAATTTGACAACTTGGTCGATTTTGAAACGACCGTTGACATTCGATATCAAATTGGCAAAAGTATAAACCAAGAAATATTTCAATAAAAACTCAAAGATGTTCGATGCCCCTCCCAAAAACAGATGGACGAAAAGAGATACTTCGATAAAGACTGTGATCTCATGCATGATAAATAACATTCCGAGTTGTTTTCCGCCGTACTCGACCATCGGACCAGATGCGATTTCGCCCGGAGCGATATAGGTTTCAAACGGTTTCTTGCCAAGCATTCCCATTAAAGCCAGGAAGCCGACTATCCCTCCGATCGGAAGCGCGATTAAGAACCAGTTGTTTCCTGAGGTCTGTTGGAAAAGCTGGATGGCTGTTAATGAACTCGAACCCGAGAGTTTGATGATAGTTAGAACAACAACCAGGAAAGGCACTTCATAGGCAAGCATGGTTGTGAGTGCCCGCATGACTCCGATTGATGCCCAGGGATTACCGGATCCGCTCGCGGACATGGCCATTCCTAGCATTCCGACAGCAAGCAAATAGACAAAGATGAAGAAATTGTCAGAGGCTCCAAAGGGTGAGAAAGTCGAGGTGAGTGGCATGAACATCGCAGTGGCGATGATGCCACCGAGTGCCATGATGACTCCGAAGTCGAAGATCCAGCCATGACTGACGCTTCTTTTACTAAGCAACTTGAAGATATCGAGGAATTCCTGATACCATCTCGGTCCTTGTCGTTTTTGCAACCTGGCAATGACTTTACGGTTGACGCCGGCAATGCTGGTCTGCAATACAAATCCGAAGAAGGCAACGCTGACTCCTAGAAGAACATTAACGATTGTCATAATATTTCACCCCACAACAGGAAAAAGATGATGGCAATAATCCAAACGACCGCCACTTCCACATATTTCGACATGAACAGATGTTTACCGAGCCTGCCCAGTTCCCTTACCTTGTTTGCCAAGGACTTGTAAAAGGTTTGCATCTTTGTCGAGTGTTTTTCATATAGTCTTTCCAGTGGTGCGTAGAAATCTTTCGTGTAGTGGAACAAATGCTCGTCATGGACAAAGTTTCCGGCAGTATATGTATCCATCAAGCCGACTTTGCGAGACTTTTTTAGCACAATGAAAATAACGAACGCGATTGCAACACCGACACCAAACATCAATGATATGAGCGCGGGGTTCAACACACCGTTGAAACCGGTGATAATGAAAGCAGTCACACTGATAGCTGGAAAGCCTAATTCCATGATCACTTTGTTTGTATAACCAAGAATCGCTCCCGGAAATACTCCGGTATATACATTCAGCAACATGATTATTACGGTAGGAATCAGCATCAATAGTGGTGCTTCCTTGACCTTAAACTTGTATTCGCTCAGTTCCTGACCCAGGAACAGAGCAGCGAGCGGTCGGAAAACATAAAGAAAGGAACCAATCGATCCGAAAAAAACAGCGATGCCGACAAAAATCAAACCTTTATCGATGACAGCTTGGAAAATCAGCCATTTGGAGATGAATCCGCCCATCGGAGGAATTCCAGCCATCGAGATAATTGCGACAAGATAGGCAAGATATGTAATCGGCATCTTATGAATCATACCGCCTAATTCACTCATCTTGGTCGTGCCAGTCTGTCTGGCAACGGCTGCAATCGCCATGAATGCTCCGGCACTTGCCAGGGCATGCGCGAGGATATGATAGAATCCACCGGCAAAGGCAATCGAGTTCATCAAACTGAAAGCGACGAAAATATAACCGCCGTGACTCATTGAGGAATATGCGAGCAATTTCTTCGCGTCATCCTCCTTGATTGCCATCAAGGTTCCGAAGACAATCGATACGCTGCCAAGCAGCGCTACGACATATTGTCCGATAGGCAAATCGATAGCATTAATCATTGCCGTTTGCGGTGCGATTCTAATCAATGCCAAGACCCCGATGAATGCACCAAGTTTGACCAAAGCTCCCGATAATACCGGTGAGAATGGATGCGGTGCGTTGCCGTGGGCAATCGGCAACCAAATATGTAAAGGAAATACGCCGAGTTTAGCAAAAGCGGCAATCAGAAACAAACCAAATACGAATATTGAAGGTGTTCCGCTTAATGCGGCTAAACCTAGAGAAATGTCAAATGTTCCCGATTGTTGAAAAATGATGAAAATACCAAGCAACATTGCGATACTTCCGGCAACACTGAAGCCATAATATGAAACTGCGGCTTCCTTGCTTTTTCCCTGCGGGATCAAGAACATCGTTGTCCAAATTACAAGTTCAAAGAAAAAGAACAATTGTAAGAAGTTGCTTGTATAGAATGCACCGATGACACCGGCCAAACTCAACAGAAACAAGAAATTATATGAATCCTTATATTTGTATTCGCCGATATAATACGGGTGAAAGAAACTGACCATCAGATAAATAAAGGTAATGATGATCACGAAATAGAAACCGAGGTAAGTCTGGACAAAAGTCAGACCAGGAATCAGAGACACTGATGTATCCAGATTCAGATTGGTGCCGTATGCTGCAAGTGATACAAAAACGAACATCGTCACAAAAATCGTGAAGATTGAACCAACCATTGTATTCAGTTTAGTTAGAAAATACGAAATGATGGCTGCTCCAGCAAGAATTAGCAACAATATTTCAATATTAGCCATTGTTGACCACCTCCTGAATCGTATCTATCGAGTTATCGAGTTTGTTAAGAGGTGTTGAATAGGTGCCAAAAACAAGCAACGCCAAAGCGATGATGACAAACACGATTTTGAAGGATAGATTGTATTTCACAGAAACTTCATTTTCGCCTTTGTACCAGAGTTTAACTAGCATCCTGACGAAATAGATGCCTTCGACAAGTGTTGAAATCAAGATGATCGCAATAAGCATGATTTGATTTGATGATGCAAGTTCGGTCAGAAAATTCAGTTTGATAGCAAATCCCGCAAGCAACGGAAGACCCATGACACTGAGGGAAGCCAAAGTGAACGTGATTCCGACCAATATGTTCTTCGAGAATAAACCTTGCAGAGCATCTAATTCATCAGTACCTGTGTCTTCAGTTGCCTTGTTGATAACCAAGAATAAGACAAGTTTGCTTAACGCATTGGCGATGATGAGATACACTGCCCAAATTATGATTCCATTCGTGAAAAGCAGTGCGACAATGCTTGCCTGGGCTACCGAACTGAAAAGCAGAATCTCTCTAGCTTTGCTGGATGCAAAAGCCATGGCTTCGCCAATCAGGATGCCAACTGACAAGATTACGATAACGACTGTCAACAAAGAACCTTCAAACATGAAGAGATTGTTGATTAGTCTTCCGAGCACGAACCCGATCGTTGCTGCGTAGACAGATGCAAATATCGGACCCGACAAGGTGTTTGACTTTCCGAGAATTCCTTTTACCCAAGAGTTGAAAGGCAGCAATTTCGCCTCGACTCCAAGCCCGATAAACATCAGAAGAAACGGTAAAATCAGATTCTTGTAATTTCCGCTAAGTTGGATTTTTCCGATCAGGTCGACCATGTTCAGAGTGCCAAACATCGCATAAAGGATGATTAGTCCGAACAAATACAGACTGCTACCAACAACTCCAAGAACAAGATAATGGAATGTATGAGTAGGTTTTTTGTTGGAAGTCGAGATAAGATAAGCTGCAATCCCGGCAATTTCAAGGAAGACAAACAGGTTGAACAGATCGTTTGTAAGCAGAAGACCGTTCAAACCGGCAAGAGCTACAAGCAAAATACTTGAATAACTTCCATATTTTTTAATATTCAGAAAGAAAATGATTAGTACTAATGAATTGACGAGGATCAAAGCGATTTTCGCAAACGAATCGAAAAGCAGATTGATTCCTAAAGACTGGCTGAAGCCGCCGATGATGACAAAGCCTTCGGGGATGAAAAACACCAGTATTAGATTGAATAGTCCGACAACTAGCATCAAATACGGAGCTATTTTCTTTGAGATGATGGAAAGAAAAGCCGCAATTAATGGTACGGCAATCAATAAGACGGCATTCATACGGTTTCCTCCACTTCATTCAAATCGAAAGTGTTATGTTTCACATGGATGCTTTTGGCAATTGCCAAAGCTAAAGCTGTCGTACCGACACCGATGACGATTGCGGTAAGAACCAAAGCTTGGGGAAGCGGATCGACATAGATCAAGGCACCTGTTCCTGCGGAACTGGTGATGATCGGGGCAATGCCATCGTAGACGAAACCGATGCTGATAATAAAGAGGTTCAGTCCAATCTCCATGATATTCAAGGAGATAACCATCTTGATCACGTTTCTGTTAACCAAAAGTCCGTATAAACCGAGAACGAATAGAATAATCGCTACATATTGGATCATTTTGCTTCCTCCTCAGTCAAAAAGTTATCAATGATGCCTGAAATCTCGCTTCCGACCTTGAGACCAATCAAAATGTAAATAATCGGAATCACACCGGCACTAAGTAAATCGCCAACGGTGCCAACAGGCAGGAAGTTTTGCATGAAATAAGTAGCTAGCAACAAACCAAGCAGTCCGACAATCACATACAAACTGCCACTGACGCCTTCTAAGATTTTGAAGCTTTTGATCTTGGCCCTGAATTGATCATCAGCCAGATACAATAACAAAATCGAACTTGCAATCATTGTTCCGCCAGGGAATCCACCTCCGGGTGTCAAGTGTCCGTGAAGTATGATATAGATTCCGGTTAACAAGATAAAACCGAACAACGCTCTCGAACCGACTCGCAACATGAAATTCGGCTTGAAATTCAGTTCCAGACGTTTTTGCTTGGCAGAAGATCCTAGTAATAGTGCTACTCCTAATGAACTGATGAAAAGAACCGTAACTTCGCCTAGTGTGTCAAAACCACGATAACCGACTACGATTGAAGTGACGATATTGGCAGATCCCAAAGCATCGATTTCGTCTTGAGTCAGATATTCATCTGAGACTCTGTCAGATAGATCTGCTTCGCCAAAGCTGGGAAACAAAGTATTATTGCTTAATGCCAAGATTATGCCTAGAGCCAATAATAGTGAGCCAAACAATGCCAATAGATTTTTCATTTTGATTCACCCCTTCTGACGGAAAGTAGAGTGAATACAAACAAGCTTGTAACAAGACCGCTTCCAATTACTGCTTCTGTGATTGCCACATCTGGAGCCTTCATCAGAACAAAGGCAACAACTGACAACATACTCAAAGCAGACAGGAACAGAACGGCTTTTATTAGTTTTTTCGAGTTTATCGCAAGAAAGGCTATCACAATCAACAAGACTCCGATCACTAGTGAAATGATATCAAACATTGTCATTGTCATCACCTCTTTTTGCTAAATCATCTTGGACAAGATTTGTCGGGATGTTTTTGGATTTATATGTCGCTTTCGCGATCGCACTCGATCCGATTGGATTCGAGATAATGATGAACACGATGACCAAAACTATTTTCAATGTCCACGAAGGATTGGCAAATGCAACACCGATCAATATGGAAAAAGCACCTAAAGTAGTTGCTTTGGTACCTGCCTGGATTCGGTTGAATGTATCTGGCATTCTAAGTACGCCAAGTCCGCCTAACAAGAAGAACAAGCCGCCGATAATTAAAAATATATAACTAACTATTGTCATTTTTTTTGCCCTCCAAGTATCTTGCGAATACTACGGTTTCCAAGAAAGCCAGAATCGCATAAATTATTGCAATATCAAGGTACAGATTACTGTTGAACACTTTTGCGAGCAAAGCGATAACGCCGATCACAATCATGTTGAAAGTGTCAAGGGCAACGACACGATCAGCGAGTTTCGGACCGATGAACAGTCTTAACAAAGCAAAAAGAATTCCAAGTCCCAAGAGGGAGAATACAATAATATCAACAATACTCATTTGAAGATACCTCCCAAGATTTTTTCGAATGTGCCACTGATTATCGCTTGATTTTCTGTTTCGCTTTTCCCTTTCACATCGACTGTGTGGACATAAATGTAATCATCTTCGACATCGATGGATAATGTTCCCGGGGTAAGCGTGATGGAATTGGCGAGCGTCAGTTTGCCAAAATCACCCGGAAGTCCGGTTTTTATTTTGACAATTCCTGGATTTAGCGGGATTTTAGGGCTCAGTACCCTTCTTGCGATATCAAGATTCGCAAGCAACAGTTTCCAAATAAAAACCGGGATATAGATAAACACGAACTTAACTAGTTTAATCGGCAACAAATAGTCAATTTTAAAATTGACATATTTCACCAATATGACAGTTAGTATCGCGCTCACTATGCTCCCGAGTATCACTTCGTCAACTGCGAATCCTGCCAGAGATAAATAAACAAGAAACAAAACGACAAAAGTAGCTAAATACTTCATTTACTTCCTCCTACTGTAAATTTCTCTATATTCTTGACGAATCAACATCTCTTTGACATGCAAAAAAAACCTTTTATCTATGAAAGAGATATTAGTTCGATAAAAATAGCTGTATTTAAAGTCAATTGAACAAAAAATTCTTGTTTTGAAAACCACTCAATTAACTTTGATATTATATCATAATATATTGTGAAGAAGAAGTGATTTGCATACAAATAAATCGCTATAAACAAATGATGATAATTGTAATTTTTTTTCGATAATAGACTGAAAGCATTATAATAATCTACATCTACATAAATTTTAAGAAAATTCCAGCAAAAAAAATATTAGAACCATCACACAATCATTACTTAATTTATGGTGAAATGATTAAGAATATGTGGGATTTTATTCGTGAGTATGCCGAACATAAAACGACTTTTATGTAAAAATGAAGAATTTGAAACACTAAAATCAGTAGAGCGATTAAAATATCAGGGAAATTAGTGTAATAAAGGCAAAATGCCTAGCATAAATCAAGCAACTATTGTATAATCAAAATGTAAATAAAAAACAAAGTAAAATATGAGTAATCAACGTTAACAGTGCTATATGCATGAAGATGTGTATGGCTTTTATTTTGGAATTTCCTATGTTTGAAAAGGAATTTGACGATGAGAAAAATAATCGGCGACAGACAATTTTATAAAACTCTATTTATGGTTTCTCTTCCGATTGTGGTGCAACAGTTGATCACTTCATCCGTTCAACTCGTGGACAACATCATGGTTGGTAAACTGGGAGAACTGGCGATTGGCTCGGTTTCTGTGGTTAACCAACTTTACTTTGTTGTTATCCTGATAACCTTTGGTGCGATGAGCGGAGCAGGAGTTTTTTCTGCACAGTATTTTGGGTCAAAAGACTTCGACAAATTGAAACAGACATTTCGGTTCAAATTGCTAATCGGGCTCGTTGTTGCTTTGGTTTCATTTGTACTGTTCAGTTTTTTTGGAACTTTCTTCATTTCATTATTTACCAGTAACCCGATAACTATTAGCAAGGGATTTGATTACTTGAATATTGTCAAGTGGAGCATGTTTCCTTGGGCAATAACGATTGCAATCTCTAACACTTTCCGAGAGACTGGGATAACCAAACCATTGCTTCGAATCTCGATAGTGGCAATCCTTACCAATACAATTCTAAACTATCTGCTTATTTTTGGCTCTTTTGGTTTTCCGGAACTTGGTGTCAAGGGTGCTGCTATTGCAACTTTGATTTCCCGTTTTGTTGAACTGATATTAATGTTTGTTTTGTTGCTTAGACGTGGTAAGTTTTTTTCGACAAAAATGGTTCACATTTTTAAAATCGACAAGAAAATTCTTGGCGCAATTATTTTTATGGCAATTCCGCTTCTGTTGAATGAAGCATTTTGGTCACTTGGCCAAACGATGTTTTTACAAGCGTATTCCACCAGAGGGGACAACGCACTTGCGGCAATGAATATCACAAATGTTATTTCTCAGCTTATCTTTGTGACATTTGGTGGAATCGGGACCGGGGTCGCTGTGCTTGTAGGTAATACTTTAGGTGAAAACAAACTGGAAAAAGCCAAGGACAATGCGCACAAACTAATTGCCTTCGCTGTCTTTTTTGCTTTTGTTACCGGAATTGTTTTGTTTATTCTCAGTTTCTTTATTCTTGATCTATATGATATTTCTGATGAGACCAGAAGAATAGCTACGTTTGCCATAAGAATCAATGCTATCTTTATTCCTGTGTTTTCATTTAATGTAGCGATATATTTCACCTTGAGGGCCGGAGGCGACACCAAATCGACATTGCTGATGGATTCGGGTTACATATGGGTCGTGTCCGTTCCGATTGCCTTTGCTTTGTCACGGTTCACAATCATGCCGGTAACGCTTCTGTTCCTTGTAGTCCAGATTATGGACTTCCCCAAAATGCTGTTTGCCATCTGGCGATACAGGAAAAATCATTGGGTCAAGAACCTTGCTAACAACACAAATTTATCGGAATAATTATTTGATAAATTGTTTTCACCAAATCATGGATGGACATAAGCATTTTGCTTTTGTCTTTTTCTTTTTAAATGCTTATATTTGCGTCTTAACTATAGTATAATTGGAACACATTTATTTCTATTTTTTCTATAAGATTAATAATATTAACTGCGGAGGATTATGATGAACGATCGGATTATACTGGATGTGCATGAAAGACCAAAAAGCGTAATGGCTTGGATATTCATGAGCTTGCAACATGTGTTTGCCATGTTTGGCGCGACAGTGCTTGTACCGATTTTGACGGGCTTGCCTGTAGGCGTGACTTTGATTGCAAGCGGGATTGGAACTTTGATTTATATTGCTTTCACCAAGGCAAAGTCTCCGGTATTCTTAGGCAGTTCTTTTGCCTTCATTCTGGCAATTCAGGCTTCGACAGTCACCAATCTTGACGGAACCAAAGATTTCAGCGCCGCATATTTCGGTTTGATGGCGGTTGGAGTGATCTATGTGGTTGTTGGGATCATTATCAAATTTGTCGGCTCTGACTGGATCAAAAGATTGTTGCCTCCAGTCGTTGTCGGTCCAATGATTTTAATCATCGGTCTAGTCCTCGCTCCAATGGCGATCAATTCCGCAGGACTTACAGGTGGTGCGGGATACGAGGCTCAGCTTATAGCATTAATAACCTTTGTGACAGTAATTATTGCGAGTATCTATGCCAAAGGACTGGTTAAGATCATTCCTTTCCTAATTGCAATCATCGTTGGTTATGTTTCATCATTAATACTAGGTGTTGTCAATTTCAAAGATGTATTTTCGGGAGTGACGTTCTTTATTCTTCCAGACTTCCATCTTGTTGGAACCTATGGAATGAACTTGACAGCAGTTTTGATGTTTACTCCGATTGCATTTGTGACAATAGCAGAACATATCGGCAACCATACGGTTTTAGGTCAAATAATCGGTAGAGACCTGATCAAGGATCCAGGCCTAGACAATACTTTGCTTGGAGACGGCATCGCAACATTTGTAAGTGCCGCTATGGGCGGGCCGGCAAACACAACATATGGTGAGAACACAGGCGTCGTAGCAATGACTAAGGTTGCAAGTGTCTGGGTCACAGGACTTGCGGCAATATTCGCAATCATGTTGGGTTTTTTTGGCTATATCCAGGCTTTTATTCTCAGCATTCCAAATGGAGTTCTCGGAGGAATGACCATCGTATTATATGGGCTAATTGCTGCAAATGGAGTCAAAGTTCTGGTTGAGGAAAAAGTAGATCTTGTGAATATGAGAAATCTCATCATTGTCGGAGCAATGCTGGTAATCGGACTTGGAGGCGCATCCATCCAGTTGAATAGCAGTGTTTCGCTAAGCGGGATGAGTTTGGCAGCGCTCGTTGGAATCATTTTGAATGTGATCTTGAATTCTAAAAAAAGGCAAAAGAAACAAACAAAGATACCTAAAGAAATCGAAACAGCCTTTTCAAAGTAAATCATGAGTATGAAAAGAAATCTGCTTAATTAAATTTGCATTGACGAATATAATGCTTTTTATTACGATTTAATTCAAGTCAGACCACCTTTAATCCGGGAGACAATCATATTATCTTTTGTTCAATGCAAAAAAAAATGATTATTTTTTGCTTATGGGTTCCGCTATTATGCAATAGGTGTATAATGTAAGTGTATTCCCCATATATATGATTTTAGTGTTTCACTAATTTAAAGAGTCAATGTGTCGGGATTTGGTATCATTTTCTTGATAGAACAAAGATTTATAGAGGTACGTCATTAATATTTGATATCGCAATTGGATTTTGATTTCGATTTTGAACGTAATCACGATATTTTTTGGTAAATTGCTTGTGTTTTTATATATGGGGAATACACTTTTTTCAATTGTTGCCTGCGCACATATTTGTCGCAGGTTTTTTCATGGAAATAGACTTGACATATTATGAACGATGACAGAAAAGGATTTACCCTGAAGCGAATTTATAGTATAATTGCATGTAAGGTTACTGAAATTTCATGAAAGGAAATTTGGCGATGAAAGGCAAAGACATTATTTGGGGATTGATTATTCTATTGATCACTTCTTTAATAATCATACCGGCTACGAGAACACTCTATGAGGATTTCACCATTTCATTTCCTTATCTTTCTGGGTTTCTCAAAACAGCTATTTTAGCGACAATGGGTGAACTTCTGGCCAAAAGAATCCAAACCGGAAATTATTTTTCTGGCAAGGGCCTGGCTTGGAGAATGTTGATTTGGGGGCTTTTGGGAATGGGATTTGTCTTGGCTTTCAAGGTCTTTTCCACAGGAGTAGTGTCAGCTCAAAGTTCAGGCTTGCTGCCAAGCGTTTCGACAGAAAATTTCTTTCAAAGTTTGTTGACAGCATTTCTAATTAGTTTTATCATGAACTTGTTTTTCGCTCCTGCTTTTATGATTTTCCATAAAGTTACCGATACATTTATTGATCTTGGTTCAGGAGATATGCGAAAAATCATCAGAATCGGCTTTTCAAAAGTAATCGAGACAATTGATTGGAAATATTTTTTCACTTTTGTTGTTTTGAAAACGGTTCCTATATTTTGGATTCCCGCACATACCATCACTTTTCTATTGCCGGAAAATTACCGCGTTTTGATGGCTGCGTATCTATCGATAGTCTTGGGAATAATTTTATCGCTTTCAAAACGTACGAAAGTAAAAAAGGAGAATAAGATATGAATATATTAATTGTTTATGCTACTAAAACTGGCACAACTCAAAATTGCGCAAATAAGATCAAAACAGAGATCATTGATTCTGTTGTTGATGTTGTCGACGTGAAAAACATCAAAAATGTTGATTTAAAAAGTTACGCTACAATTATTCTTGGATCCTCGATATATATGGGTAGAATTAACAAGAAAATGCGTAAATTTATTATGAAGAACCATAGTTTGTTATTAGAGAAACAATTACACCTCTTTGTCTGCGGCATGGCCAGGGGTGAAGAAGGCATCAAATTTCTCCAGACTCAAATCGACAGTCAATTGTTTAATCATGCCAAACAGATTAAACAGCTTGGATTCGAAATCCATTTGGAGAAACTAAATCCCTTATTTCGGGCCATCATGAAAAAAATTGTCGAGGAGACAAAACCTGAGGTAGGTCTTGATGAAAAAGAAATAAATGAGTTTGCATTGCAAGTGAACAAGTCGTCCGTGGTTTAGTCAATAAACGATATATTATATTCAAAAAAACACTTCGATTTTGAACTGAAGTGTTTTAGTTATGAAAATTATAAATATTTTTTTAACATTTTTTTGAAGCCACAAAAGAACCAAATGATCAAATTCTTGCAACTCCCGACTTCACTGCAGCTTTTTGGACTGCATCGGCAACCGCCCGATGAACTTTTTTATCATACGCATAGGGAATGATATAATCACGGTTCAGTTCATTTGGAGAAACCATGTCGGCAATCGCTTCTGTAGCGGCCTGCATCATTTCCGTATTTATATCAGCTGCGCGAACATCAAGCGCGCCACGAAAGATCCCCGGGAATACAAGCACATTGTTGATTTGATTTGGATTTTTAGAACTACCTGTGCCGACTATGAAAGCCCCTGATGCCAAAGCATCTTCGCGAGATATTTCTGGAACAGGGTTGGCTAATGAGAATACAATTGGCAATTTGTTCATACTCTGAATCATTTCCTTGGTAACGCAGCTTGGTCCAGAAACCCCGATGAAGACGTCAGCATCTTTGAATGCATCTCGTAAAGATCCTTTTTGCAGGCTTAGATTAGTTTTTTTTGCGACGATTTGTTGAACTTCACTTAGATTTTCATCACCATTGCAAATTATCCCCTGACGATCGCAGACTAACATGTCTTTGACGCCAAATTCAAGTAAAAAGTTTGCAATCGACAATCCGGCTGCTCCGGCACCATTGATGATTACTTTGACTTTGCTTATATTCTTTTTCGCAAGTTTCAAGGCATTGATGAGCGCCGCGGCGACTACGATTGCAGTGCCGTGTTGATCATCATGAAAGACAGGAATATCGCAGATTGCTTTCAGCCTGGTTTCAATTTCAAAACATCTTGGCGCTGAGATGTCCTCAAGGTTGATGCCGCCAAAGCTCCCCGAAAGCAAAGCGATTGTCCGAACGATTTCATCCGTATCTTTTGTTCTCAGGCACAAAGGAAAAGCATCAACGCCTCCAAACGTTTTGAAAAGAACGCACTTGCCTTCCATTACCGGCATGCCCGCTTCTGGACCGATGTCACCAAGTCCCAAGACCGCTGTGCCGTCGGTAATGACAGCGACCAAGTTATGCCTTCTCGTATAGACATAACTCAGATTGACATCCTTCTGGATTTCCAAACAAGGCAGAGCGACTCCCGGAGTGTATGCAAGGGAAAGTTCTTTGCTGTTTGTTACGTTGACACGAGGAGTTACTTCAATTTTACCTCGAACTAATTCATGTAATGCAAGCGATTCATTTTTTATGTCCATAAATCCACCTCGCGATATTTTGGTGATACTATATAGATGACAAAATTGTAAAGTTGTATGAAATTGAGGTAAACACAGTATTAATTATATTATACATATTGTTATTTTGTAAGAGACAAATCGGAAGAAATGCGTAAACATTGTTTTCAAATATATATATCAGGGACTACTTGCATTTGAAAAGCCATCGTGATATGATTTTATACGATATTATTTGAAATTCAAAGTAAATTGAGGAGAACATTATATGAAAAAGAACTTACTTGTCGTTTTGCTAGTATCTATTGTTGGTTTTGTTTTAAGCTTATTTGTGTTGTTCACACCAATTCCTAAGAATTCTTTAGATGGATTCAGTGCTGTTGAGGCAGCATCATATATCGAAACAATCTCTCGGGATCCCCATTCAGTTTTTGATCCGGTAGCACATGAAGAAGTGCGTCTTTATCTTAAAGAACAATTAGAGACATTTGTCGGCAGTGCAAATGTCGTGGAAATGAACTATACGGCAACTGAAGTCGGAGGTGACACCGATTATGATATAAGTAACTTGCTCGCTACAATTCATGGTACAAGCGATACCGGTATTTTGCTCGTTGCACATTATGATTCGCGTGGCCATATCGGCAGAAGCGGCGAACTGGGAAGATCATATGGCGCAGCAGATGACGGTTACGGGTTGGCAACACTTTTGGAAATAGCAAGATTATACGGCCAAAAGACCACACTTGACAATTCGATTTATATTTTGGTCACCGATGGTGAGGAAACTGGACTTTTTGGAGCGAATATGGCCGCAGAAGAAGCTTTTATGGACAAAGTGGGATTCGTTATCAATGTTGAAGCCAGGGGCGTAGACGGGGCTGCATACATGTTTGAAACGAGTACCGACAACGACAAGGTCATCGATTTTTACAAACATGCCGATTTGCCAGTGTCATACAGCCTTGCGACTGCAGTATATACAGTCATGCCAAACAGCACTGACTTCACAGAATTCCTGGCCGTGGGAAAACAAGGTATAAACTTTGCGGTTTTGAAGGGAATGTACAACTATCATACTCCATTAGATACCTATACGGCTATCGATTTTAGTTCGATTCAACACTATGGAAGTCAAATTGTCCCTTTAGTGGAAGAATTTGTCACACACACAGAATATTCCGATGTAAATTACTTTGTGGGTGATTCCAACCAAGTATTCTTCACAATTTTCCCAAATGTGTTTATTGCTTATTCCGAGACTTTGGGAGCAGTCTTGAATCTTGTCTTTTTGCTGGTGTTTGCAGGACTCGTGGCCTTTCTTGTTTGGAAGAAAGAACTAAAACCTTTGATAGTCTTAAAATATGTCGGAATCATCTTCCTTGCATTAGTGATATTTGCAATTCTAGGTCTATATATCAGCAAGCTTATCGCTTTCCTTGGCCAAACAACCTGGTCACTGACCTATGTTAGAATGCAGGGAACGGAAATACCCACGCTTGCAATAATGCTTCTCACGCTTGTATTTTTTGGGTGGTTGCTAAAAAAGAAAATTCAAAAAGAAAATTACAAAGCGGTAATGCTGGCAGGAATTTTTGTCAATTTATTGCTTTCGACAGTGACTGGATTCGTATTATCTGGTGCTTCTTTCTTGTTTTTTGTCCCGGCATTTCTAGGTTTGTTGAGTCTGATTGTGATCAGTTTTGTCAAGAACAAAACAGTAATCCATGTAGTTTTGTCACAAAACCTTTTCTGGAATTTCCTTATATTGATACCGATTGTCTATTCACTCTTCCTGGCTTTGACAGTTGGCGGATTGTTGGAACTTCTTGTGATCGTGATCATTGACATAAGTGTTGTGCTTCCGTCCGTATTCATTCAATTGCATGCCTAACTAAATGTAATCATATTTACCAAGAACAGGATAATCCCTGTTCTTTTTTTATGTTTTTGAAAAATAATTGATAAATAAATGAAGAACAATATTAACAAAAAAAATGAGAATGGAGTGAATTTTTGAATAACTAAATTTTTTTCAGTGATTATAGACAACCAATCATGTTTTTTTTGTAAGCGAATTTTGTCGGCATCATTGACCAAAGCTAGAGAAAATGCTAAACTTATCACAAAAAGAGAGGTGTATTCCATGAGTTTAAAAGAAAATATTGGTCAAGAAAAAAATGATTTAATGAAAAACAAAAAACCTTACGAAACCGCTGCATTTATCATTTTCGCCGTGCTTTTCGTACAACAAATCGCTTTCTTGCTGTATCGTGTCATTGACTTTTTCGTTGATATGGCAAACCCGGTAATTACCACTGCTTATTTTTCGCAAACTAGTTTGACTACTCCCGTGTTTTTCGGCAGGATTATCAATATCAGTTCGAGTAGCGTCATTGTCTTGTTAGTGGCAATTGCTGCGCTTGTCCTTTGGTATTATCTTATCTATCTGTTGGTCTTTCGATATTGCGCCAAGCACGGTTATGCCAAGTGGACTTGGACAGCATTGGTTGTTTTCGGGCCGACAATCTTCCTAATCCCGCCATATATCATTTTTGCCGCCTATGTTTTCAGACCATTTTTGTTCCGCTTTATCAAACGAGCAGTGCAGGAGTTCAAGGAATACGACAAAGACAAACCTCTTCCTGAAGAAAACAGTTGACAAGCGAAAACTGTTGCCAATGTCTCATTTGATATTAAAAAAAGCAAGTATGGCTTTATAAACTGTACCCTGTATTGTGGACACACAAAAAAAACTGTGTGTGATTCAATACAGGGTATTTTTTGTATAATATATGAGAGAGGTGAGTATAGTGAGCAAACTGAAGTTTGATCGCGAGACAATTGAGGAGCTTCGGAAGAATCCGAATGTCAAGCGAGTGAGCGAGTCATCGATCACGTATTCCGAAGAATTCAAAGAATATTTCGTGAACGAAAGTGCAAAGGGAGTACTGCCAACTTGCTTTTTATTTTGTTTAGTTTCCTGCAATTGTAACACGGTTTAATTTGATCAGCTTTGGACCGATGAAACAATCATTTTTTTGTAGTTCCTTGGAGAAATACATATCTGTTTCAGAAACTTTTGCTTCTCCTGAGATACTGCCCAGCGTCACCGGAATTTCTTTATTACCGTCATGATAGATTCCCAATCGGATTTCGCCAGCAAAATTTCCTGTCAAGGGATCCATCTGAAAATCGGAAAAATTGAGCAATTCAAGATAAGTGCCTTGTTTGAGTTCGGCAATTGATTTTGAGCCATTTCTGACTTCGAGATTATGGATTTCTCCTGACGGGACAATCTTCAAATAATCAGCAAATTTCTTCGAGGTCGCATAAGTCAGTAGTTTGCCATTTTCAATGATCTCGACATTTTTGATAAACACGCCATCAGAGTCGTAGTAATAGTTATGTGAGGAATTGAGAATGACTGACTTCATGGTAATGCTCACTTTATCGCCGGTGATTTCTCCGGTTTGGACCATATCGCCTATTTTTGCGGTGGAAATGCCTTCATAGGCCATTTTTCCTGACGCTTTGGCACGGTAATAGGAGAAGAATGTGCTTACAGCTTCTCCCGTGAGGATTACAGGAATTGAGCCTACATTAGGCAAGGGAATGGCTTTAGTCCGAAGGTTTGCTTTAATCAATGCATCTTTGACGACTTCTTTGATCCATTCGGGATCGTAATCGCTGAAGCGGAGGAAATCGAAAAGTTCGATTTCTTCGGTTTCGCCTTTGGCTTCGGTGATCAACTCGATTAATCCGTTTACCGAATCATAACTTATGTCTAGACCTAGCGAATTAATGAGACGGATGTGGTCTTTGTTGATGAAAAACTCGACAGAATTGATGAAAGCTCCGGATAAATGATCCATTTGATACAGGTCTTTCACCAAATTTGAAATATGATTGATTGCTTCACCGTCATTGAATTTGGAGGTTATCGCAGGTGCGACTTCCTTGGTGGGTGAAACCAAGTCATAATATTCGTTTTTCACAAATGAAGCGGCCAAGGCTGCTGCATCGATTTTTGCTTCCATTTCCTTTATGGTCATGGTCGGGGATAATTTCACAGTGCTAGATCCCTTGTATTTACTCCCGGAATCTTCAAAGTTTCTGTATACAGTGACTTCGATATGATTGACAAGTTTACCTCTGTTCATCTGTAGTTCGTCTTTGATGAAGAACAATTCAGTGCTTGAAGTTTCACTGAATTTTATTTTGTATTCGTCTACATTTGTCTTCTTATTTAGTAATTCAATCAATGCTTCCATCATCCTAACCTCCCAACTGTCTTGAGATAAGTTCCGCCAGTCGATACTTTGACAAGTTCCTTGTAGCCTTTGCCACAGGCACCCGTGCCGCTAAGTTTGATTTTTTTATCTGAAACCATGGAAATCGATTTTAACAGGTCGGGAACATATCCGGTCAGAAGCACAGGGCTGATGATATTTCCGGTCAGTTTTCCGTTGATGATTTCCTTGCCTTTGGCAATCATACATTGGATGCCCCAGTTCTTAGGATCTTCCATGCCGGAGAAATATCCTTCCAAAAGATAACCGTTCTTGATTGATCCGATCATGTCTTCAAACGTATCGGAGCCGCTTTCAAAAAAGGTGTTTGTCATCCTTGCGTAGGTTTTGCGTTCGAAACTTTCCCGCCTTCCGTTTCCGGTGGGGACTGTGCCAAGGATAGTTGCACTGAGTAAATCGCTGATTCCTTGCTTCAAAATGCTTGCTTCTATGATCAAAGTGTCGGTTCCCAATGTGCCTTCATCATCAAATAAGTATGTGCCGACTTCGGTTGCGCTTAAGGAGCCGTCACGCATGTTTACCTTGTCGCTTGCAATCACCTTGCCGATATATTCCTCGCCTTTGGCTCGGTGTTTGACAAACATGTCCATTTCCACGCCATGGCCAAATGCCTCATGAGCAATTAGACCGCTGACTGCAGGATCACAAATGATCTCATAGAGACCGGGAGTGACTCGTTTGGCAGAAAACAACTCGATGACACTGTTTGCGACCAAATCTATTTTAGAATGGGCCTCTTCGAATATTTCATAGCCTTTGAGTCCGCTCATAGGTAGGAAATCATACTTTACTTCACCATCTTTGCGCCCAATTGCGACAAAAGATAGATTTGTGTAGAGAATGCTTTGCGACAAATCTTTCTTGGTTGAAAGGAAAATTTTCGATATTTTAACTTCCTCGTATTGCACGCGGAAATCAACGAAATATTCACTTTTTTTCAATCCTTCTTGCATTAGTTCGGTCATTCTTTTTAGTTTTTCTTCAGCGGATATTGAAAAAGGATCAATTTCGCATTCGCTGTTGAATGTCTTAGTAAGTAATTCTTCACTGATTAACGGGAAAGGAATCATCTTTATGTTTGCCGCTTTCAATGTGGATAAATCAAATTGAGCAATGGTTCTGACCTGGTTTTTGATGTCTTCTAAATCATCAAGAATATTGAAAGAATACTCGCTGTAATTCAAGCCATTATAAACTCGGATTACAAAGCCTTTTTCTGACCAGTTTGAATCGCCGACACTGGAACCGCTTCGCGATACACTGAAAGTTGATCCGATTGTGTCTGTGCCTAAAAGACTCACATATCTATATTCATTTGCCAAATCCTTTACGAGCGTTTTAAGTATCGGTCTTGTTTGTTTGAGAAATTTGCTTAACTTTGTTTTCACTGAAGCACCTCGCCTATATATATTTTTATATTTTTCGTTCATGGTAATTATATCATATCCTTGTAGGATATAATATTGTTTTTTACAGTGAAGCACAAATAACATATTTCACTTTAGGTTGATAAATATAGCAAATCAATGGAATGAAAAAAGCATTCGAAAGTTAACACTGTCCGAAGTATTCTTGCAAGAGAAGGTTATTTTTTCGATTAAAGTGAACATTAACTTATAAGAAAATGGCAGAAATAAGAGAGTCTGTCATTTTGTCTTTATTAAGGGCATATATAATTATTGAGGAGAAGTATATTTGAAAGTAGAGCCGCCTTCTGATGCAACAATGGAATCGGGAATTCCATAATCATAAAACAAAGTTTCATTGAGCGAAGGATTGGCTATTAGATCTAGAGAACCTAAATTTGAAGAAGTATTAACATAAACGCCACCGTAAATACTTATGCTAGTTTTCTTAGTCGCGACTGTGAAATTGTCAGATAAGAAATATCCGTAACCATTCACATTTGTATTGAAAGTAATATCTTGTTCGGAAAAGACGAACGCGGGTATGCTTGAATCGCCCAAAGTAAGTTTTCCATCTGTCGATACGTTTCCTTTAACATACATTGTACCCGCGATTCCGGCTGCGCCGTTAGAAGCAGTGCTGTTATAGAAATTTCCATTTATGATGACGTTTCCGAAGATTGTTCCGTTCTTGTTCATTGTCAAATTGCCATTGATAACCAGCAGATATCCTGATGGTATCGTCAAATCTTTGTTTTTTCCCAGTGTCAGGCTGCCATCCACGTACCAATGTCCGCTCACTGTTGGATTGGATTGGTTGCTAAGGACGGTTGGAGAGACTTTAAGATATGCTCCTGGTATGCTTGTTAGAGAATCGACATAACTCACGATACTTTGAAAATCAGTGAACTCGGTTTGAGGAGTGATTGAAGGAAATGTGGTTTCGATGAATTCCGGAAGATAGGCTCCAAGAAGTGTTGTAGGGGTAATGAGCGGATCGAGAGTGAAGCCGGGTTCATTGCCTTTAAATACGAAAAGGTTGTCATATGTCGAGATTGAAGAAGCAGAACCTGATAGATAGCTGGTTACTGATTTTGTGTCGGAGTATGGCGAACTGATTGTCCAGACACTTTCGTTATAAGAATCAATCGAGACCTCCATATAGTTTGCCAAGTCGAGCAAATATGCACTGTCTAAATTTTGGTCACGGACAATGATCGAAGCGGTGGCTTCGACTCTTTCTAAAGCGTTATAGTAAGCCTCGGACGATTCGAAGCTTATATCAACAAGACGTGCTTGAAAAACGGCATATGTCAAAAGCGTCGCAACAACTGCGATGACAAAAGTGACGATTGCAAGCATGGCAGGAAGACCCATGCCGTGTTTTTTTCTGAGCAGTTTCATTTTGCAAGCTCCTTTCACCATATACTAAACGGGAATAGATTCTAAACTATAGGAATATGTAGCAACAAAATTGAATTGCTCCAAATCTGCGGATTCCAAATACAAATCGATTATCACATATAGAATGCCTGAACTCTCGGTAAAAACGATTGAACTCAATGCTCCAAGCGTAAAGTCATTGAAAACATATGCAGTTGCATCAATTTTCAAAACATTGTTGCTATCAATCTCCAGTTGCAAGGCTTGAGAAGGAGAATATATAACCAAAATTACATCTTCCTGAATAGGATCGAATTCATAGGCAAATTCCTTTTCCAGCACCAAGCAGTCATTTGGACCACATGTGCTGTATGTTGTGGGTGAGAGATCCTGCATCAGATCTTCAAGAATTTCGACAACCAATTGGCCTTCTTGGTTTGCTTTGGCGTTGATAGAAATGCGGTCGCTTGCTCGCAAAAATACCGAAAGAAACAACGCAACTAATGATGTCATAAGCCCGAAAATGACAATCGCTCCCAAAAGTTCAACCAGTGAAATACCTTTTTTATTCATATACGATACCTGTCAATTCGATTGATCTGTCGGCAAAATAGTTTATAAAAACAGAAAAATGGACGACTTCATATGTGATGCTTTCGGCTGTGGGAGCGTAAAAGACGATTGAAACCGATGTATCATAGGTTTTTCCGTTGGCAGTGTAAGTGAACAAATCACAGGAAAAAGGTGGATCAAGCAAAGAACAGTTGGAAGAATCGACTGTCTGAAGCAATCCATTTTGCCATATTGATAGTTCATTGTAATTGGTTTCGTTGATTACATTATCACGAATACGGGATGCGACCTCGATGGCAACGATTCGTTCGTTGGTGGCAAATGTTTGGCGACGGATGTTCACGATGATGGAAATAGCGGTTGTCAGAACCAAAGTAACAATGAAAATGGAGGCAATTGCCTCGATCAAAGTAAATCCCTTTTTGCCAAGTTTGATCATTATTCACCACCCCGTTCGCTTTCATCTTAATTATAGTATAATTCAGGAGTTTTTCGCAATCCATATAGACAAATTGTGGCTTATTTAGGGTTATTTTCATAAAAATCGATTGTTTATGGGGGTTATTTTGATATAATAGGACTTGATTGGAGGGATGACCTTGAACAAATTTAGGCAAATAATAAATCGCAATCTCTATTTGAGTGTCACTCTGATTTTATTGGTGGCCTCAATTGCCTTTGCAGGTGTAACCCTTGGGGTGCTTGGAGTATCGAGCAATGTCGATCAAACATCGGTTGGAACAATCTATCTTGGTGAGTACGAAGAATCCCAATACTCGGTTGTTTTGGCAAGAGAAATAGCAACTTGGAAAAGAACTGTCGACTATCGGATCAAGTTTCAAGGATCCGAAGTCGCGCTTGATCTTGACCCCTTTGTTTTTCTTTCAACAGATACAATTGAAAGCATTCAGAAAGACAAGACAAACCCAGCTTTATTCTCTTTGCTCGAAGTTGATCAGGAAGCATTTGAAACCATTATGACAAATCAGTTCACCCAAGATATCATGGACCATTTTGATTTCGATACATTTTATGATGACTTGGATGCAAGCATGGAAAAACTCGATATAATCAAAATATACGATCTTTCGGATTATCTTTCCGAAGAACTGAAAACATATGAAATCGATACCACAGAAATTACCAATATCCTTGCAGCGGATGTTTCAGAAATAATTGGAAAAATCGCTTCAATCACAATTGAACCGGGTTCAAGGTTTTCCTTGCTAGAGACACTTGCGAATACCGTACTCTCGAACAACCAGTTGAGCATCATCGCCTCGGCTATGCAAAAATTGACACAAAATACTAATTTTTCAGGTTTCGTTTTTGAACAGAACTACATCCTGCCAAACTGGGCGGAACAAGGTAAAAATGTCCGTATTTTGCTTGTCAACCAATACGATTTTAGTTTTTACAACAACCTCGATTACAGTTTCACCGTGATAATCGATCAGGTTGATGCAAACACACTTTCTTTCTCGCTCCAAGGATATCCATACATTACAAATTATTTTACCACTTCTGTCGAACAAGCACCTGTTCTTTTTCAGACAATCTATATCGACAATCCGGATATTGACGAAACAACTCCGGGAGTGATTGTGACTGAAACTGACACAGAATACACTTACCACCTTTTGCTTCAGGATGGATCGGACGGAAAAATCATTTCTTATATGAGAACAACTACGACATTGAATGGAACACCTGTCACTGTCAAACTATACGATGAAATGTATGATGCCATAAACATGATCTACGAAGAAAATATTGTGGATAAGGGTGGTGCATGAGATGGCGCTTAAACGAATCGGCGACATTTTGCAAAAAGAGGGAGTAATTTCCGAAAGCCAGTTGAAAGAAGCCCTGAAAAACAAAAAAACTGATGAAAAACTTGGTGAAACCCTAGTTAGACTGCAAATGACAACTGAAATGCAGATCTTGAAAGCATTGGAAACATCTAGCGGCGTTCAGAGAATCTCGCTGGCAAACTTCACGATTGATGGAAATGTGCTCTCACTTGTCGAAGAGGCTTTTTGCCGAAGAAACAATGTGATTCCTCTAAGGATAGAAGGCAACAAACTAATGTTTGCGACTTATGATCCTTTGGATTTTTCTGTAGTCGAAGAATTGCGGATGATTACCGGATATCAACCTAAGGCTTACTCAGCTCCTAAAAACGATATCATCACTCAAATCGAGAAATATTATGGTTTTACAAGGACATTGGAAGCTTTAGGTGTTAAACAAAATATCGTTGATGAAAAAACAATTGAAGACTCAGACGATTTAGACGAAACTCCGATGGTTAAACTTGTCAACCAAATTCTGACATCGGCAGTATTTCAACGGGCGAGCGACATCCATATTGATCCCTTGGACGACAAGACGCTTGTCAGATACAGAGTCGATGGTGTTTTAGATACTGTCAGAGAATTTCCAATCAAGATTCATAACCAGATGATCAGCCGAATTAAGGTAATGTCTGGAATGGATATCACTGAAACGAGAATTCCTCAGGATGGCAGAATCCAAACATTGATTCAACATAAGAACCTGGACCTTCGCATATCCACCCTTCCAACTGTCAGAGGCGAGAAAGTGGTTATGAGAATTCTTGACCTTTCAGGACAGATGAACAATATTACTTCCCTAGGACTTAACCCTAAAGAAGAAGCAGAAATACGCAGAATGATCTCTCAACCAAACGGGATCGTACTTGTGAGTGGACCGACGGGATCAGGAAAAACAACGACACTATACGCTTGTCTTAATGAACTAAATAGTCCTAATGTCAACATCGTCACAGTTGAGGATCCCGTGGAAATTAAAATGACTGGAATCAACCAGGTACAAGTTCATCCAGATGTTGATCTGACCTTTGCAAAAGCTTTGCGTTCAATTTTGCGTCAGGACCCGAATATCATCATGATTGGAGAGATTCGGGACGTGGAAACCGCCGAAATCTCGATTCGAGCCTCACTTACCGGTCATTTGGTATTGTCCACAATCCATACTAATAATGCCATTAAAACCATTACCAGATTGCTAGACATGGAAATCGAGCCTTTTTTGATTGCTTCATCATTATCTGGAATCGTCTCACAGAGGTTAGTTAGAAGACTATGTCCGGAATGCAGTTATGAAGAGGCTGCGACCCACAGCGAGGTTGCTATATTTGAAAAACACGGCATGGAAGTAAAAAAACTTAAGCGGGCCAAAGGCTGTCCATCATGCAATTATAAAGGGTTTGCTGGCAGAGTCGGGATTTTTGAAGTCTTGCCGATAACCAAGAATATGGAAAAACTCATCTCCGACAACGCACCGATGAGCGAAATGGAATTACTGGCAAAAAAAGAAGGCCTAGTAACCATTCTCGAGTCTGGACTTGTAAAAATCAAAGAAGGCATTACAACTTTGGAAGAAGTGCTCAAGGTAGCTAACGAATAGGGGGCGTGTCGTTTGAATCTTCGTAATTTCAAATATGTGGCGACCAACGCCGACGGCAAAACTATCAAAGGCCGAATCGAGGCCTTGAATAGAAATGTAAGTTTGAAATATCTTCAGACCAAAAACTATACCGTTACAAGTCTTGTCGAATATTCAAGCTTCATCTCCAAACTTAATCAAATCACAATCGGCCGCACGTTACCGCAGAAACAATTGATTTTTTTCCTCAAGCAACTTGGATCGCTTTTGAATGCGGGTGTCAATCTGATGACTGCCTTGGAATTGCTGGCTTTACAACAAGATAGCCGAATCCATAGAAAACTATATTTCGAATTATATCAGCATATCTACAATGGACATTCATTTTCCAAGGCGCTTTCCAAACAGCCTAAGGAATTCCCCAGTATGCTGGTTCAAATGATTGAAATCGGGGAGCTCTCGGGAGATTTGCCTAATACCGTGTTAAGAATGGCGGATTATTACGAAAACCAGATGAAGATCTCCGCAGGAATCAGAGGCGCTGTCAGAATGCCGCTCATTTATTTGGCGGCTGCGATTCTGATTGCGATCGGGATGCTTCTGTTTGTCTTTCCGAATATCTCCAATCTGTTTCTGTCCTTTGAAGGGGCAAAACTACCGGGTATAACCCAATTTTTTCTTGATTCTGGTACATTCATGGCTAGGTACGCCCTCTATATTTTTGGCGGTATCGGCTTGGTGGCTCTGCTCATTTTTCTGCTTGACAAATATAGCAAGGCAGTCCATTATGGTTTGACGGTATTCTTGCTCAAATTGCCAATTTTTGGTAAACTTATCCAAATGAACAATCAAATTTTGATCGCCAACTCTTTATCGCAGATGTTATCGAACGGAATCAATTCCATCAAGGCTTTGCAAACAATCAAAAGTTTGGTAAAAAATATTGTTTATCAAAATCTTATCGTTAAAACATTGGAATACATCGAAGACGGAAAGCCTTTCTCAAAAGCTTTTGAAGAAAATCGTTTTATAGATCCAATCATGGCGAAAATGATTGCGACTGGCGAAAAAACCGGTGACATTCCCACACTCATGAAGAATTTATCGGTATATTATAACGGAATCTCCGAACTGAGAGTTGAGCAATTAAAAACTGCTATCCAACCGATTTTGCTGATTGTTGTGTATTTAATCGTTGGAGTGATGATTCTTGCAATCATGTTGCCAATGTTGTCTCTAGGTAGCCAAATTTAGCAAAATCAGGCCTAATTTAGGCATGTCTATTGACATAACTTCTTAATATTATATAATTAATACAGAAAATATAAGAAAAGGGGAATAACAATGTTCAAAATTCTAAAAAATAGAAGAGGCGTGACGCTTGTTGAACTATTGGCAGTCATTATCATCTTAGGCATAATCGCCGCTATCGCCGTTCCAACAATCGGGAATTTAATTGAAAGACAAAGACAAAACGCTGCTGAAGCCGAGTGGACTTCGGTTGAAGAAGCCGCTAGACTATATGCTATCGATTTGGACGAAGACGATGTATTTTCTCTTCAGGACTTGCTTGATGGAGAATACCTTTCGTCGGCAGTTGTTCTTTTAAACGGAGACACAGTCCCTACCGTTCCAGATGAAGATGTCACAGCTGAAGACATATTTGTAGTTGGGTCTAGCAATTCGATTTCAGTTGATACTTCCGGACTTGATGAGACAGATCTTTTTATTGACGGTTATCTAGTTTATACGCCGTAATTATTACAATAATAAAAAACGAGATTTCTTAATGCGAGAAATCTCTTTTTTTTATCTTTTTTCGTGGAGTTTTTCTCATCTATTGTGAGAATTTTAAAAAAAAGGTATAATAAGATTCAGGAGTAGTGCTTATTTTCACGTAAAGCGCATTTTGACGACAATGACGATATTGTACTCAATCATCTTTTTTGTGTTCGGGGCTTTGTTTTCATCTTTTTTTCATCTGTTGACTCAAAGGGTTGTCAACAAGGAAACAATGCTAGGAAGAAGTTACTGTCCTGAATGCCATCATGAATTAAGGCTTGTCGACGTCTTGCCCGTTTTGGGATATGTCATCAATCGGGGAAAATGTCATTTTTGTGGTAAGAAGATAGCTATCAATTATCTTCTGATAGAGATATTTGGCGGTGCCATGTTTGTAGCATCTTATCTGTTAATCGGGTTAGAGTGGGAACTGGTTGTTGCCTTGATTATGATTTCTGTTTTGATTGCTGAATCCATAAGCGATTATCGATCGATGATAATATTGGACTGGATCTGGATAATTGGGATAATTCCACTTATGATATTTCGCCTCATCCAAGGAGATTTTTGGATCTATTTGCTTTCTAGTGCCGGAATGTTTGGTTTGATGCTTTTGTTGGCACTCTTTGGCAAATGGGTTTTTAAAAAAGAGGCAATTGGTGGCGGAGATGTAAAATTGTATTTATTCATTGGATTTTGCATAACAATTTGGCAAGGACTATTATCTTTGTTTCTCGCTTCGCTTTTTGGATTAATATATGCTTTGACAAGAAAAAACAGACAAAACCGGATTCTCCCTTTAGTTCCGTTCATCTTATTAGGAACGATTGTCGCTTATTTTTTTGGTCAGGCATTAATTGATTGGTATTTACTGTTACTGGGGGTGTGATCATAGATGGGAAAATCTAATATTGAAGTTAGTATTTTTGTTACCGATTTGGCAATCGGTTTTTTCCGTCACGATTTGAAACAACCTGATAATCCTACACTTGGTCACGTCAAGCTTGAGAGCGAAGTAATCGTCAACGGTTATATCCAAGACCCAGTGCTTTTTTATAAATCCATGAAGTCGCTTTATAAACAATACAAATTGAAACCAAAGAAGATCAAGTTGGTTTTGCACGAGCAAAACATGCTGATCCGTGAATTTGTCATTGAAAAAAGTGATCTTCAGAAAAAAACTGTCGAAACATATCTATACAACCAATTGGGAAAAACATTGCATTTTCCGTTTTCTGAAGCTGTAATAAGTCATCATGTTATGGCAGAAACCGAGTTCCAGACATCCGTTGTGGCGTTTATTGCAGATGCTAACCTCTTGCAAGACTATAATGATGTTTTCGAAAAGCTTGGTGCAAGGGAAATAACTTATGACTTGCCTTCACTGGCGTTTCTACAACTTTATGCTGACAAGACCTCTTCGCTGTTGGAAAACAATATGCTCGTCACTCTTTATGAGAATATGATCTCTATTCATATCGTGGAAGACCGACTGCCGATTTTCGGAATGACAGAAGAGTGCGATGGTGTTGGCGACAAGCTCTGTGAAAAAGTCGAAAATTTTGTGGAAAGAATTGCTAACTATTATAAATACAACCTGCGAAAAGGAAAAAGCACTATCAAGGAAATTCTCTTGGTGAATTTATCGGACCGTTTGAGACAGGACGATATCATAGATAAATTGAAATCAGCTTTGAAAGACTTCTCGATTGAATTCATTGATTTTGCAGATAAAGAAACAATACTTGAAGACCAGGAAAAAATCTGCAATGTTGCATATGCTTCAAATATGACTAATAACAGACTTTCCGAGTTGACATTGGCTTTCAAAATCGATCGTTTGACGAAATCCAAATTCTATGCTAATTATCTGATTGTTTTGGCAATAGCCATTTTCTCGCTGGTTTCGATCGTCTATATTCCTTATCATATCATGCTTGAGGATATCGCAATTGAAGAGAATGTCATCGCCAATCTTGAGCAACAACTCGACACCTTACAAGCCGCAATTCCAATCGAATCTTCTTTTACAAGCAAAGAAAAAAATTTTAGCAATGCTTATGATTTTCTAAGTGAAAATGAGACATCCCCGACAACATATATTGCCGATTTGTTAAGTCATGTCACAGACAACCTCGAACTGGCAAGCTACCGGGTCAATACTTCTTCAAAACAAATCGTCATGATCATCAAAGGGACTTCAGAGTCAGAGTTATATGAATATGTGATTGGCATTTACGAAGACTATGGCATTATGCTAGGCATCGACAATCAGGATCGTTGGATCACGAGCCAGCCGGCACGAAGATTTGTGTCCAACTTTACAATCGAGGTGACAATCGACTATGCGTAAGCAAGATGTCTTCGGACGCAAAATCAACCAAAGCAAACCGTTGTATTTACTTGTCATCGTTTTCGCTCTTCTTGTCCTAACCTATATTATTATTCTTAATTTAAAAAATTTCAGCCTTAATAGATTAAGCGCTGAAGAAGCACAAATACAGACAGAAATTGATGATCTTTTGGATTCAAGCCAAACCGTCACATATCATGAGATAGCGGAAATAATCCCCTATCTTCCTATCACTTATAACCAAGCCTCGGTTGTGAATGAACTGAACCTTGTGAAAAACCTTTCTGGCTTGAGTTTGGCAGAAGACTATCGATTGACTTTTACTGAGGCAGCCAACAGTCCATTCTCCGAAACTCTACCCACAACTATTAAATTCATTCACATTTCAATCTCGATGACAATTGCTGATCCAACCTTGGTAATGGATTACATCGACGCATTACTTGAACAGGACCGCCTGTTCTATATCAATACGGTAAATGTTTCCTATACAACTGACGGTGGGGCATATGTATCGATGTCAGTTTACACTTTTTATAATGATATCGATCTTGATTGATAAATAATTATAACAAAGGCACCTTCATTGAAGAAGATGCCTTTTTTTTGTTTCTTGAATAAATGAAATTAGTTTTGACCATACTCATCCAGAACAGACTTTAACAACGAAGGAATATTGGTCATAATACCATCGGCACCGTTCTCAATCAGTTTTAGCATCACGTCGGGATCGTCGATCGTCCAGTAATGTACAGCGATATTGTGCTTATGGGCTGTTCTGATGAAACCAGCAGTGTCAAGCCTCAAACCATATTCTTCAGTAGGTACCTGCAAAACCGCAACATGGTCAAAATAGAAAAGGTCAAGTCTCAAAGTGTGAAGGACAAAGTATTTAACAACACCTGATGTTCCCGGTGACAGCATTAATATCGGTTGATCGTCTTTTTGGATTCTTTGTAATTCTTTAAATATTTCCTTGTGAAACGATGCCAGAACGATTCTTGAGAAAGTGTCATAGTCATCATCCAAATCTTCCATCAGTTCGATTACTGCCGCCAACGCCTGTAATCCGGTCTCCCCTGACTGCTTGATTTCCACATTGATCAGGTTATCGGGAAAAGCCTTGATCAGATCCTCAAGAGTGGTAACAAGAAACTTGGATGTGTGCCTTGGAAAAACGCCTTCAGGGTAAGTAATGTCTTGTGGTGAGACTTCCTCGCCCAGATAGTTAGTATATTTGACAAAGGTCTCGGTGACATTGTAACCATTGGAATTGGGGCTGACAGAATTTGCATAGCCAAAATCTACTTCATCGAGCACCAAATCAGAATAATTGAGTTCGATGATATCTGCTTCAAGCAAATTTGTCTTCCTATCGAGGGTTGTATCGTGCGAGAGGATGATAACACCGTCTTTGGTCAGGGAGAGACATCGGTTTCCATCATTACGTTGCTATCGATTGAATAGGCATTGTAAAAGGCTTCAAGAGTGTTGTCCGGGAATTCTTTATTTCCGCCTCCATGAGCTATCAATACCGGTAAATCGCCTGTTTTCAAAAGCGGATTTATTCCCTGAATATTGTTAAATCTGGGGAAAATGGCTAGTATAAAATATATCAGCACAAATGACAAAAGAAAAATCAACAATTTTTTTCGTTTCATAGATTATGCTCCTTTTATAATAGTGATATTATAACATGCTTATCAAAAATCTAAGACAAAAAGCAGATATTTTTTATGCAATTCGAATAAATTAGAAAAAACACAAAATTAGGTATTGTGTTTTGCACACTAACGTGATATCCTAATAGTGTGCAAGACACAGTAAGGGGGCAAACTATGAATACACAATTCAAAAAAGGCATTATCGAAATGTGCGTAATCCATATGATTAATGATAAGGATATGTATGGATTCGAAGTAATCGATTCGCTATCTAAGGAAATCGATGTAAATGAAAACACAATCTATCCAATACTCAGAAGACTTACCGATCAAGGCTATTTTGAAACATATTCAGAAGCTACAAATGTCGGTGCTCCCAGAAAGTATTACCGCATCACTGCCAAAGGAAGTGTAAAAAAGGTCGAATATCAAAAAGAATGGGACAAATTTTTAAAGGGAGTATACCGTATTCTAGGAGGAGAGAATCATGAAGTCTGATTATTTAAATGCAATCAAACAGCTATTGAACAACTATCGCATCAATAGTGTAGAAAAAGACGATATTGTAAATGACTATGACAGAATGTATGATGATGGGTTAGCGAAAGGGATGTCTGATGAAGATGTTGTTGCTTTTTTAGGTACTCCGGAAAAAGTTGTGATTGATTTATCAGAAAACTACAGGGAAGTTAAAAAACCCAAAAATGGCGAAAAGCTTATTGCAATTATGCCATTTGTTTCTTTAATTGTTTTTTTTGTTCTCGGTTATTACTTTAGTCTATGGCATCCGGGATGGATGGTATTTTTGTCAATTCCAGTTGTTGCGATTATTGTTGAAATGGGACAAAAAAAGGATCGTAATATTTTGACAGCACTTAGTCCCTTCATATCTGTCCTAACCTATTTATTGATAGGGTTCATTGCAGGAATCTGGCATCCAACCTGGTTGGTATTCTTGCTGACACCGATAGTTGCAATCGTGACTTCTGGATATCAAGGAAAACCCATTGAGACGCTTACCGCGCTCAGCCCGTTCGTGGCGGTCATCGTTTTCTTTATCCTAGGTCAATACAATTATTGGCATCCGGGCTGGCTTGTCTTTTTCATCATCCCGATGCTAGGAATCTTGAATAGCAAAACAATCTGGAAAATCTTAGTATATGAATTGGCATTTCTGATTGCTATCGGTCTCTATTTCTTCTTGGGTTATATGTATGGCGAATGGGGTTTCGGTTTATTGGTTTTTTTGATCCCATTTGTATTGGGCTTGGCTCTGAACGATATCAATTTAGTGTTTGATGGAATGACAGTGGGAGAAAAAATTGTCTTGTTGGCAACAATTGCTATCTATCTTATACTCGGTTTTCTGTTCAATTCCTGGGGATATATGTGGTTGATTTTTTTCCTTATTCCCGTTTATTCCATCTTCTTGCATTCACCGAAATCTGGGATAATTATTGCAATCAGTCCTTTCGTATCATTTGCGATTTTTTACTATCTCGGATATTTTCTGGACCTTTGGAATATTTCCTGGATGGCGTTTCTGTTGATTCCCATCACTGCGATTATTGTGGGAAAGAAATAATTGCTCTGTTTTTAGACAAGAATATTAAAGAAATGGTCCAAATGGAAGCGTATCTTTAAAACGTACAACAAATAATAAGAAGTCATAAGCTAGAAGCGGTTCAAGTCAGGACTTGGGGAGACAGTCATTCCCATTGAGATTATGAGGCAAATGCAATAAATATTCAAGACAATTCATTCGATATTTCTTTTTTTCATTACTAGCTATGAATACAGGGTTTATCTCATAATCTGAGATTTGAGTGAAATCAAGCATATGAGTATAAACTACATCCTATAAGTAGTATAATATACATAAAATAAGTATTCACTATGGAGGACAACATTCATGTCAATATATGATTTCACAGTTTTGGATGCATTGAAAAAAACTGTATCACTCTCAAGATATACCAGCAAAGTGCTTTTAATCGTCAATACTGCCACCGGTTGCGGCTATACCCCTCAATATGCAGGACTGGAAACGCTATACGAGAAATATAAGGAGCAAGGGTTAGAAATACTTGATTTTCCGTGTAATCAATTTTTGGGCCAAGCACCGGGGACAGAAGCAGAGATTATTTCGTTTTGCCAGAAGAACTTTGGTGTTACTTTCAAGACCTTCGCAAAAATCAAAGTCAACGGCAAAGGAAGCGATCCGTTATTTGTTTACTTAAAGGGAAACGCTCCGACATCAAAGGATATTTCTCCTTGTCCAATCAAAAGACTATTCAAAAAATTCACCTGTCCTTCAAGCAGGATCAAATGGAATTTCACTAAGTTCTTGGTCGACAGGGACGGAACGATCGTGGGTAGATTCGAACCCGCTATCAAACCTGAAGAGATTGATCCGTCAATCGCAGAATTGTTGGCGAAATAAAAATAGGCGCCGTTTCCAACGAAACGACGCGTTTTTTTTATTTTTCCTCTTCTTTGATATTGCAAGTTGAAATGTCCAGTACTTGGTATAAGGGACAACTTTTGGTTATTGCAGTCATGAACAAAATTACTGCGCCGATCAAAAACCAATAACTTACTAACACAGACAGCACTACAAATCCGATTCCAACTGCTCCGCGTATGATTCTATCAACTAATCCAACATTCTTTTTCATTATTTCTCACCTCTGATGTCATTATACATCGATTCTTCACAAAAGGAAAAAGTAATGCTCAACGATGCTTTTCAGCCTTTTCTTATCTAGATTATCTGACTATTGCTCTTTTTATTGATTGAAATAAAAAAGTTGGTGTTTCCGAGAAAAAAGAGTTGAAAAAATGCAACTTTTCATATACAATAATAGGTGCTTAGACAAGCGCAGGTGTAGTTTAATGGTAAAACGTCTGCTTGCCATGCAGATAATGGGGGTTCAATTCCCCTCGCTTGCTCCAAAATGATCATAATTAAGGCTATTTTCAATGAAAATGGCTTTTTTTTTGCTTTATTTTGGAATATTTTGATGCTAAATGTTTTTTTTATCATGTAACAGGAGTCAAAATAGGAGTCAATTATTTTGCTTTTTATCAATTCAAGCTTTGGCGAGTGATTGAATCTGAGAACATCAAGTCATTATCTGGAGCAATCGAATATGGAGCTTATGACATCGATTCTGTAGAGGTCAGGGTCAAGACGTTATATATCACAGATGATCTGATTCAGAGAGCTGAGGTTGCGGTAAATGATCCGTTGTACAACATGGCTTATAACTTCACGATGTATTTCAACATCGATGACGAGGAGGGAAACAATGTCCCAATCGACAGGATCCATTCCTTGGAAGTCGAGTACACAATCAAAAGAACATCGTTATGGCTCTTGTCAGACAATGAATATGTGATTAAAGATATCCAGGCTACAGAAACAAGAAACGCAGTTTATTGGCCTTATATCTTTCCTCAATCGGTTATTAACAATATCACGCCGGCCAACCGGTATGATCTAGATGGTAATCTTCTCTATGAATGGAAGGTCAACCTGGGAACATACTCGACTACCAGGACACTGGGAGCAAATGTGACTTTAGATCAGACATCGATCCTTACAATTGATTACTACTATGATGGCATCTTTTATGAGGACCAGGTCGTTGTGGACGAGCCTTACGATGAAGACGATATCATCACTACAACGATGCCGTTATTCGATCAGATTAAGGCATATTTCGAGTCATTAATCGAACAACCACTGAAGATCTTGATTGGGATTGGAATTCTGATTCTGACATTGGTAGTATTCAAACTATTGTCTATGGTCGGATCACTGGCCAAGGAGATGAAAACTGTGTTGTTTTTCGTATTCAAAGCAATTTATTACATCATTAAATGGTTTATATTGGGAGTATATCACATTATCTTGTTTTTGGTATATCAACTCCCCAATGGTAGCATCAAGGCTCTATATTGGCTGTTTACTCCCAAGGAGAAACGATTAGCTAGAGAAAGGGTGGATCAATATGTTAGTCGACGTATATAGAGGCATCAGAATCGCGCTCAAGTTCCTTTTTTATGATATCTGGATCGGAATCTACACTGTGCTGTTCATGAAACAGAATCCGAAGCTCAAAGATACATATCAGAAAAGGGTCGCGAGTACTAAGAAAAAATAAAGAAAGCCGCTCTGAAAAAATGAGTGGCTTTTTAATCAAGAAAACATGATCGTTCCGAAGAAACACATTTTGACCATAAAATCATACTTTTTATCTACAGTCAATCCATTTGAACCACTTTGGACTAGATGCTCTTTGTACAGAGAGTATCAATGCATATAGACACACTAAAGGAGTGTTGCCATACCATAATATTGCATATTATATTTATTTATTTATTGAATTTTGGTTTTTCTATTTCAATATTGTACCTAAGGGATTTCTTTATTCTTTTTATTGTACGATAAAACAACTTAACACGAATAGATTCTTGGGCATTATTCTCATTCATAAAATCTACTACAAGAGTATTTCCATTAGTTAGTAATGTCAATGGAACTAAATATATAGGAGTCTTATAATAATTCATAGATACAATATCGCTATTTTTAATATAGGTAGTTGATCCATCTTTGTTACTTAAGGAGATCGAATTATCTTCAAAAATTATAAATTCCTTATAAAGAACTACAATAATTAAGTAAAGAATTATAAATGAAATAAGAATAATTCCTTCAATAAATATTTGATCCCAAGGAATTACCTGCGGAACATCTGAAACCAATATTGCTATAATCATAAAGAACAGTGTAATGATAATAATCCCAATTGGAAATAACATTAACACATAAAGCCATTCAATCAAGTTTGCTTTGATTTTAAATTTCATTGTAATTCTCCTACTAAATCAATATTTGTAAAGATTATCAAAGAAATAGATTGGCCCAAAAGTGATTATTTGTTTAGCTAAAACTCTCGCAGTCATATTTCCAAAATTCATTGGTTTCCATAAACCAGTTACACTCATAAGTGTTCCTACGCCGAATGCTGTAAAACCTTTTCCCATCTGTCCAAAGGCAGAGGATATCATTTGTCCAATGCAATAATCACTTTCCCCTTTGTGTCTAATATTATATGACAATGCACCAGCGCCAAAATTTAGTGTTTGAACTATTGCTTAACTATAAAAGTTTTCATCTTCAAATAAAAGAAAAATTCGTATACCATTATTATTAGAAATATGCCCCATTCAAGAATACGGACATCAATTGAAGTGGGTGAGTTTCGCAAAGAAATAAAGTACATAAACCCTGCTATTATACACCCTAGTAAAAAAGAAATGAAATAAAAATACTGTTTTCCCCCTTTTGTAACGATTTTTAGAAATATAAAATTGTATAAAGGCAGTAGTATTAATGCTGGAAATAGTATTGCAAAAATAGCATACCACCTATACTGGTCAGACAAAATTTGAAATGCATTTTGGCCAGTTTCATTGAATAGATCCCTGTACTGATCAGACTTGCTAATCATTATAAGAAATGTAGGTAAAGCTGATATCAAATATAGTAAAAAACCGCTTAACTTTCCAAAAAATGTAACTTTGTTTTTCATTTTTTCACCACCAATGCAATTATATCATAATAATAAAAGAATGGAAGAGGTTATAACGGCCTTCCCTGCGAAACATCTCCAAATTGGTCAATATAGTAAGACGAGGATATGTCCTTAGAAAGTTGTCTATATGCATTAGTTTGGTTAATAAGCAATCCAACCCCATAGCCATAAAGAGTCATTGGAAATGAAGAACCATCCTCCATATAAACTCTTGTAATTGAAGTCACATTCATTATATACATTCCTTTTGAACTGCTGTATGCTAAATCAATGCAATCAACAAAAGCTTGCCTATCATTCTGAATAACCCATTGTTCAAACTTAGAAATACAATAGTAAAAGATTGCTGCAGCTACCCCAACAAACGTACCTCCCCATTTTACGGCGGCTAAGCCAACTACGATAGCAAATTCAGGATTATTTGCTAGAAAACTTAGTAATTCATTCTCATTATAGAATCCCAAAAAGGTATTTCCAGATTCAAAAATTAGATCTGGATTTACCGCATAATTCACAATATGATTTACTATAGCAGATGGGATGAATGTCACTTTAGAGGCAAAAGACCCACATCCAAATATATCTAATAAGTTTTTACTTTGCGAATCATTAAGTGTCCATTCAACAGTTCTATATCTAAATGACGAAGTAGATGAATCGTAGAAACTATAACTTAAATATTCATTAGGCATTTTTGCAGTTAAATAGATAGTATATGGGGAACTTGATAATCCTGATGATGAGTACACCTTAATTATATACTTTCCCGATGGTTGAATATCGCTTGTTAAAATTAATTCATTTAAATTTGAATAATTAGTAGAATAACCAATTTCTGTATAGATTTTTGTTAGATTTAGAAATCCACCATAAGTTAACCTATATAATCGAAGTTCGTAATTTGTTCCAGATGGAATATTTTGCAATTCAACTTGTAATTGTCTGTCAACTGTTAATGTAACTTGATAAAAATCTACATCATCTTGCGTAGCTGATACGTCATGTAGTGTGCCGTTCCACCAACTCACATAACCAATTTGAACAACATCCCCCACAATAGAAGCTTTTGATTCAGTATTATTTTTTTCCCAACCATCAGCAGTATAAACTGGATTATAGCAATTAAATATACAAAAATCTTGATTCTGGCTTATTTGAAAATTTAATTCATTTTCTTCTTCATCACTAATTTTTGATACAGCAAAGTCTTCTCTCTCAATATTTGTTGCCTTAAATTGGCTACCATTATCAATACAAAATGTAGTAACTAGTATTGCCGAAACAACAAAGAGCAGTGCAATTAAACTTTTTTTCATTTTTTTCTCCTTTAATATAATTTTATTTTGTATTCAACAGAGGCAAAGTATTTTGTTTTTTCCTCATTAATCCCCCCCAATGAATCTGTAAACTACTAACCCAAAATCACTCGCGCAATCAGCACAAGAATACGACACAGCGTCGTCTTCAAAAAATGCTATTTTAATGTATTGATTTTTATTAAAATGAACTTCATATTCATCTCCTGAATTTGTAGTAATCACTAAAGTAGTTATAGAATCATTACTATTTCGCAGTAAATATATATCGCTATCAAAAAGACAAATATCTTGATTACATATTTGAGATTCTAACTGGTAGTGATTCATGAAATCAATTTTAATACAAATGAATATTGTTATGTAAACCAATAAAAATGAAGCAAAAATTGGAAAGAATCGTTTCGGTTTGTCATCTTGTTCAATTTTAGAAAAGTCGCGAATAACAATTAGAAACAAACCTACAATTGATAGCAACAAAACATATTTGAATAGACCTATTGAATTCAACCAACTTAATTCTTGTTGAGTGCTAATTAATATACTAAAGAATAATACTACAATATTAATAACTATGAACACAGTTGTTATTAAATTAGAATTCAAGTTTTTTTTTGAATTAAACAAAACCATAAAGAAGGGTAATATAAACATAAAAATATGGCTTGAATATGAAATTAAGTTTGAATAACCTCCAGAGACTTCTCCAATCCAAATAACACTGTTGTTGATTCCGAAATTGAATTCTAGTATTTCTACATCTGGATTAATAAAACAAAAAACCACGTGAATAAACTCGTGGATAAATATATATAAAAACACAATTACTAATATGTAAGAGGCATTCCTTATTAATTTCTTCATTGTAATAGTTCCTTGATATCTTTTTTTGTATATATCAACAACACTACGTAAGCAAAAGCATACACTAAGATATTAGAAATTACGAAAATATAAACAAGTAAAGTGAACCTGACGTTGAGTAATTGAACATTATAACCGACTCCAGTAGTAAGTAACCAATTGATTAGTCTAAAAACAATCACACTTAATACTACTGATACTAAAAAGATAATGAAAGGATATATAATGTGCTTTACAAGGTTAATCTTGTATATTCTCGCATTTGCCCACCCTAAACTCTTTTCAAGTCCAATCTCTATTTTATTTCTTTTGTAATCCTGATTGATATAGTTGCCTTGTAAAACAAAGTAAATGGATACAACAATAATCAGAACTGCTAATAACAAATCGTGGCCTTGTACAATCAAATTATTTAACTCATAGATATTACTGCTAATGAATGATCGATCTTGATAATTTAGTTCATCCAATGCAGAAACAAGATTTGTTGAAAAATTATCATTAATATCAAACAATATTCCATCAAAATATGAATATATATCAACGATGTCGGCGGCTATACTCGAAGAAAGAATAACATGGTAATCACTTCCATACGTTTCGTCTGATAACACTCCTAATATTGGAATATTCTCATTAATTGAAAGTTGATTTGAGTATACAGATAGATATAAAATACTGTTATTTGAATCGCTTTCCACGCTATTAACTATTTCATTATATAGTGTTTCATTAACATATACTCCGTATAAAGAATCACTAATTTGATTTACAATGTCACTAGTATCAATGTTTTCTACAATATCAAGATTGGGTTTAAATTGTTGCCTGTTGCTAATGAACTCAAGCATACTGTTCTGAAGTAAATATTGATGAAACAAACCAATTGACATATATAATCTCCCATAGATGTTTTTCTGGTTAAGTCTGAACATATTTCTAATATCATACATATTTGAAGTGTAATTTTTTAACTGACTATAAGCTTCGCAATCAGTATCGATTATGCCAGAAATTGTGAACAAATTTTGTCCGAAATAATATGTATTGCCAATTATTTCACTCATATTATTGATGTTGAAATAATCCATCAGCATTGAAGCTGTATAATCTGTAATCACTACTTCTCCCACATCAGTAGGATAGCCTCCTTCTATGAAGGATAGATTCTCATCTTCTAAAAAGGAATAACCATACAATGATGAATTTGAATACTCATCATTCTCGCCAAAATAATCAGTTGGGACAATTTGCAAATCTACAGATAGAGAATAATAGTAAGATGCTTGACTCTGCTGAATAATATCATCTATTTCGCTAGAATTTACAGGTTCAATATAACTAAAATTACTATTTTGTTGATAGATCTTACTAAATGCAATTCTCTCCACTTCATTTCCTTTGAGCGAATCAACAAGAGCATTCTCAATTTTGAAATTTGACAATGCAAAGAAGGTTATAACAAATACAATAATTGCAATCGATAAGATTGTAGTAAAGAGTTTATTTGAGTCAAAAGAAAAAATCTTTTTTTTAATCAATTTATTATCAACTTTACTCTTAAGCTTTTTGTTATTATTATCATATTCATCTTCATTGGCAGGTTTGAATGACATAGGCCTTTCATCTTTATCAAACAGACTCATGGTCAATGAACCATTTATTTCTAGACTTTTGTAAATTTCTGGCCATTGATTATTAGTAGATTTCATAGAAGAAGGAATTATAACATGATTCTTATATATATTAATCTTGTTAATCTTGTTTTCAACTAATAGATCAGAAGTTATAGTACCGTCCTTCAACTCTATTACTCTATCAGATAAAGAATATGCTAACCCCTTATTATGTGTAGCAATAATAATTAATTTTGTTTTTGATAACCATTTGAATAATTTAAATATCTTCATTTCAGATTCAATATCAAGGTTGCTAGTCGGTTCATCAGCAATAATGATATCTGTATTTCTTAATAGCACAGCTAATAGCGCAACTTTTTGTTTTTGTCCACCAGATAAAGTCGTTATTGGCATTTGAAGCTGTTCAGATATATCCAATTCTTTGGATAATGTAGAAATACATTCTTCATTTATCGCTTGCTCACTTAAGGAAATCTCGAAATTTCCATAAGAGCTAAATTGATTAAATAGTTCGATAAACTGATTTATTGTAGATATCGTTAACCTTAATGTGTTTCTGATACTAGATGAATTCTTATTCTGCATTTCAATATTATTAATAAATAAATGCCCTTTATAATCCCAATCATGAAGTGATAGAATATTCAACAATGTTGTCTTTCCACATCCATTAGGCCCAAGAATACTCACCATTCCTGAACCATGTATGTCAACAGATACTTCTTGAAGTGCTTGGAAATCATTTTTATTCCTTTTATATGTTTTAGTAATATCTTTAATTTTCAATTCAATCATATTACATTTCTCCTCTCTTTGCCAATAGAAAAAAGACACCAAAAAAGAGGAGATAATAATCCCTGTTTAGTGTCTTGATTTACCATTGACATACCCTCCCAAAAAGATTTTTAGATCTCTCAGAGCGAATTGTGCAGGTAAGTTATTTATTTATGCTTATATTTTTTCTCCAATCATTTCATAAAAACAGCGCGGATATGTCGTATTAATTCAATTTATTCTCATTCAAATAACAAATTCTGGATTTTTTTGTAGAACAACTTGTTTGTTTATAAGGATAAAATGGCGATTAATAGTTCATGGAACTACTGAGCTTATAACTTCATGATGTATTTTAACATCGATGACGAGGACGGAAACAACATCCCAATCGACAGGATCCATTCCTTGGAAGTCGAGTACACAATCAAAAGAACATCGTTATGGTTCTTGTCAGACAATGAATACGTGATTAAAGATATCCAGGCTACTGAAACAAGAAACGCAGTTTATTGGCCTTATATCTTTCCTCAATCGGTCATTAGCAATATCACGCCGGCCAACCGGTATGATCTGGATGGTAATCTTCTCTATGAATGGAAGGTCAACCTGGGAACATACTCGACTACCAGGACACTGGGAGCGAATGTGACTTTAGATCAGACTTCTATCCTAATGATTGATTACTACTATGATGGTATCTTTTATGAGGATCAGGTCGTTGTGGACGAACCTTACGATGAAGAAGACATCATCACGAAAACAGTCCCGTTATTCGATCAGATCAAGGCATATTTTGAGTCTCTTATCGAACAGCCACTAAAGATTTTGATTGGAATCGGGATCCTGATTCTGGCATTATTTCTGATGAAATTATTGTCAATGGTCGGATCACTGGCCAAGGGGATGAAAACCGTGATTATTTTCGTATTCAAAGCAATATATTACATCATCAAATGGTTTATATTGGGAGTGTATCACGTTATCTTGTTTTTGGTATATCAACTCCCAAGAGGCCTTATCAAGGCAATCTATTGGCTGTTTACTCCGAAGGAGAAACGATTAGCTAGAGAAAGGGTGGATCAATATGTTAGTCGACGTATATAGAGGCATTAGGATCGCGCTCAAGTTCCTTTTCTATGATATCTGGATCGGAATCTATACTGTGCTGTTTATGAAACAGAATCCGAAGCTCAAAGAAACATATCAGAAACGAGTCGCGAGTACAAAGAAAAAATAGACGAAGAAAAAACCGCTCAGAATATAGTGAACCCTATTTAGTGGACACATAATAAAAACGCATGACCAAGAGATGTTAGTAGACACAAAGCAGTTGTTTATTAATGTCTTTTTTTTGTTTTGTATTTGCATTGAAGACTTTCAATCCCT
>Ga0268276_1000498_pt1 | contig 46496 bp, 35 predicted proteins | sample saktaG_4_FD_190145 | JGI IMG/M metagenome (GOLD analysis project Ga0268276, IMG submission 190145) | Saline water microbial communities from Sakinaw Lake, British Columbia, Canada - sak_2010_1_5_45m | ecosystem: Environmental > Aquatic > Non-marine Saline and Alkaline > Saline ...
GCGATGACGTTGGTGTAGCGTTCGAAGCGCATCTGGTCGTTGCCGCGTCCGGTCGCGCCATGTGACAGCACCGTGCAGCCCTGCTTGCGCATGGCGCCGATGAGGCCGCGGACGGTCACGGCCCGGCCGATGCCGGTGGAGTTCCAGTAGCCGCCGTCGTACATCGCCTGGGCCTCGATCACCTCGAAACAGGCTTCGCCCATTTCGGATTTAAGATCCACGAGGATTGTGTCGACGCCGCATGGCTTCATCCGTTTACGGATGTCCGTGATGTCCACTTCGTCAGGCTGTCCGAGGTCGGCGGTGAACGCGACGACGTCCACGCCGTTTTCGGTGAGCACCTTGGCGATCGTGCGGCTGTCGAGGCCACCCGATACGCAGGCGCCGACTTTCTCGTGCTTCAGGTCTTGCAGTGTCAGTGCCATGGCTGTTCCTCTCGTGTCAGGTGCGTGCAACAAACGAAAAGACGGCGTGTCGGGTTTGGTGGCAGGCGTCCCGCCCGGGACGCGCCTTTTCGCCACCCGGCTTACGCTTCCGGATTGTAAATCTGCTCCAGCGCATCGCCGACCATTTCCAGCGCCTCCTCCAGTTCATCGTCCTTGACATTCAGCGGCGGGAGGAACCGCACGACATGCTCGCCGGCGGCGCAGCAGAGCAGGCCCATTGCGCGGCAGGCGGTGACGACATCCTTGGCGGAACCGTCGATGACCAGGCCGATCATCAGGCCTTCGCCTCGCACGTCGAGCACTTTCTCGTATTTGTCGACCAGGGCCTGCAGCCCCTCGCGGAAGAGCGCGCCCGCCTCAGCGGCGCGGGCGACCAGCCCTTCCTCCTCGATCACGTCGAGCACGGCCATCGCCGTGGCGCAGGCCAGGGGATTGCCGCCGAAGGTCGAGCCGTGGTTGCCCGGCTGAAACACGTCCGAGACGTTCGGCGCGGCGACCAGCGCCCCCATCGGCAGGCCGGCGGCGAGGCTCTTGGCGAGTGTGAAGGCATCCGGCTTGACATCGTAATTCTGCCAGCCGAACCACTGGCCCGTACGGCCCATGCCGCACTGAATGTCGTCGCACAGCATGAGCAGGCCCTTTTCGTCGCACAGCGTGCGCACGCCCGTCATGAATTCCTGCGTCGCGGGGATCACGCCGCCTTCTCCCTGCACGGCCTCAAGCATGACCGCGACGGTTCGTGCGTTGACCAGCCCGCGCACCGAGTCGATGTCGTTGAACGCCGCATGGACGAATCCGAGCGGCATGGGGTCATAGCCCTTCTGCACTTTGCTCTGGCCCGTCGCCGCGCACATCGCCAGCGTCCGGCCGTGGAACGCATTGCGCATGGCGATCACCTCGTATTTGCCCTGCTCGTGCCCCCACAGGCGCGCCAGTTTGACCATGGCCTCGTTGGCTTCGGCGCCCGAGTTGCAGAAAAAGCATTTGCCGCCCAGCGACAGCTTGGAGAGCCGTTGCGCCAGCAGCGCCTGATTGGGCGTGTAAAACAGATTTGAGCAGTGAATCAGCGCGCCTGCCTGATCCTGCACGGCCTTCAACACCTTGGCGTGGGTGTGCCCCACATTCAGCACGGAGATTCCGGCCGTGAAGTCAAGATAGGTCATGCCATCCACGTCGCGCACCTTGCACCCGTGCCCGCTGGCCAGCGTGACCGTGGGGCTATAGGTGTGCATGACGTACTGGTCAAACAATGTGGCAATATCAGCGCTCTTACTCATCGGCAATAATCTCCGTTCCTACACCTTTTTTTGTGAACACTTCAAGCAGCAGCGAATGCGGCATCCGGCCGTCGATCAGATGGACTTTGCCCACCCCGGCGCGAATCGCCTCAACACAACTGTCCAACTTGGGCAGCATGCCGCCACCCACAACGCCCGCCTGTTTGAGCGTGGCAATCTCACCGACCCGCAGCGTCGTGATGAGCGATTCCGCATCCGTCACATCCCGCAGCAAGCCCGGCACATCCGAAATAAACGCCAACTTGCGGACTTTGAGCGCCGTGGCCAGAGCCGCGGCGGCCGAATCCGCATTGATGTTGTACAAGAGGCCGCCCGGACCCGTGCCGAGCGGAGTGACCACGGGGAGGAGCCCCGCGTCGAGCATCTCGCGAACCGGCCGCGCGTCCGCCGCGACGGGTTCCCCCACATATCCCCAATCGAACGGTTCGCCCGTTGTCGCGTCGCGGCCGCATTTCTTTTCGACACGGAAAATCCAGTCGCCGTGCAGTGGACGGGCATTGACGCCATGCTTCTGGAGGATTCCAACCACCTTGGCGTTGATCTCCTGCTTGAGCACTTTTTCAACCACCCCGATGGTCGCGCTGCAGGTCACCCGCAGTCCCTGGACGAATCGCGGGGCGATGCCCGCCTGTTCCATCCCCCGCGAGATCGCCTTGCCGCCGCCGTGCACCAGCACCGGCCGGATGCCGACGGTGTTCATGAACGCAATGTCGGTGAGGAGCCGCTCGATGTTCGCCTCCGACTCCATCACGCTGCCGCCGATCTTGACGAGCACCACGCATCCGCGGAAGTCCTGGATGTAGGGCATCGCCTCGATCAGCGCGTTGGCTTTTTCAATGTACTTCTGCATCACTTCGGCGTCCTGTCAGCATGGCTGTCCGGGTGGATCCGGCTTACGTTGTGTACTCCGCGTTGATCTTCACGTAGTCATAAGAGAAATCGCAGGTGTAGATGGTGTCTTCCCCGGTGCCGAGGTTGAGGTTCACCGTCACGTCAAAGGCGGAGTTGCGCATCACCGCCTGCAGGGCTTTGAGCCGTGTGGCGTCGGCCACCGTGCCCCGGTCGTAGGCGCACGCGTCACCGTAGTAGATCTGCGCCTTCTGGTCGTCGACGTCCGCGCCGGAATACCCGACGGCGGCGATCACGCGGCCCCAGTTGGGGTCGTTGCCGAACCACGCGGTCTTGACCAGCGCCGACTTGGAGACTGCCCGGGCGGCAAGCTGCGCGTCATGGGCGCTCCGGGCGCCGGTTACGCGAACCGTCACAAATTTGGTTGCGCCTTCGCCGTCGAGCACCAGCTTCTTGGCCAGTTCGGTGCAGACGTGCGTCAGCGCGTCCACAAACGCGTCCCACTGCGGATGGGCGGGGTCGAGCGGGCGGTTCCCCGCCGCGCCGTTGGCCAGCAGGATCAGGGTGTCGTTGGTGCTGCGGTCGCCGTCGACCACCACCCGGTTGAAACTCACGTCCACGGCACGGCGTAACGCCGCGTCGAGTGCGGGCGTGGCGACCGCAGCGTCGGTGGTGATGAAGCCGAGCAGGGTGGCCATCATCGGTTCAATCATCCCGGAGCCTTTGCACATGCCGCCCACGGTCACGTCGCGGCCGTCGATCTGCAGCCGCACCGCGATCTGCTTGGGCACCGTGTCGGTGGTCAGGATTGCGTGCGCGGCGTCATCCCCGCCGGTCGGACTGAGCGCCGCGGCGGCGCGCGCCGCGCCGGCGTGGATGCGGGCCATCGGCAGATTGACCCCGATCACGCCGGTCGAGCACACCAGCACCAACCGCTCGTCGATCGCCAGCGCGCCGGCAACGGCGGCGGCCATCTCGCGGGCGTTGATCATCCCCTGTTCGCCGGTGCAGGCGTTGGCGCAGCCGCTGTTGATAGCGACGGCCTGGGCTTTGCCCGCGGCGACCCGCTCGCGGTCGAGTTGCACCGGCGCCGCGGCCACGCGGTTCGTCGTGAAGACGGCCGCAACCGCGGCCGGCACGTCCGAGACCAGCAACGCGAAATCCTTACGATCCGGATATTTGATCGCGGCTTCGACTCCCGCTGCGCGAAATCCCCGCGCCGCGGTGACCCCCCCAGTCCTGCATGTCATGGATTCCATAAAAGCCCGCCTTCGTCCTCGGCACCTGATACCCGTGCCAGAAATAGGCAGGTAGTATGGCAAATTCGCGGCACACTAGTCGATGAAAAACGCGGGCGTCACTCGCCGCAGCGGGTGACGGCCTCCAGCAGGAGGGTCCGAGCCAGGTTCTGCGCGGCGTTGTGCAGGGCCGATCCCTTGGCGGTCTGCAGGTCGTCGCCCGCCACCACGGTCGTTTCGGCGGTGCGTGTGAACGCGGGGATCACGACGGCCCCGGAGGCGGCGTCCACGAGGGTCACCTCGGCTGCGAGCGTGGCGCGGTATTCGATGGGCGTGCTGCTGGTGTTCTCCCGATAGCGGAGCGGCTTGAGGGTGTAGGCGGTGACCGTTCCCTTGAGAATGAGCGCGGCGCGGTCGGCGGAGGTCAGCGTGAAGGAGCCGTCACGGATGACCTCGCGGCAGAGCGCCTGAGTCACCACGGCCTCCGCCTCGGGCTGATTGACGCCATTGACAAAGACGGGCACGGCGAGCAGGCGGCGGTTTTCCGGGACGGGGTTGCCGAAACGGTAGGTGGCGCAGCCGGCGCACACGCAGCCGGCGAGGATCGCGAGCAGGGCGGCATTCTTCATGGTGTTACTCCTGGGTTGGGGATGAACGGGTCGTCGTGTTCGAAGCGTCTTCAATCTCGCGGATGCGGGCGTTGACGACTTCGGCGTGGGGGGAATCGGGATAGACGCGGATAAACTCACGGTAGGCGGTGAGCGCCGCGCGCGGTCGTTTGCGCGTGCCATCATAAAACGCCGCCCGCGCGTAGGCGCGGTGCATCGCCGCCTCGCATAAGGCGGCGCGCCAGGAGGCCAGCTCATCGCGATTGAGCTGCCTGCCATGGGCGAGCAGGGCGTTGTCGATCGCGGCGATCGCGCGGCGGGTGAGCGCCTCGTCCATGGGATGGGCGTTGGCGAGGGCGCGCCGGATGCGGATCTCCTCGGCGGCGGCAGCCACGGCTGACGTGGCGGTGGGGTAGCGGGTCTGCAGGGTTGCATAGACGTCGGCCGCCGCGACGGGATCGTCATCCAGTTCATGGCAGGAGGCGGCTTTGAACATCGCGTCAGGCGCGCGTTCCCCGTTGGGCGCATTGCGGACGATCTGCTCGAAGCGGAGGCGGACGTCTTCCATCGAGTTCAACACCAGGCCGAGAAAGGTTTTGGGAGGTGTGAGCAGGTGGTTCGCGATCTGGTATTGCCGCTCCAGGACCTGCTGGAACGGGAACATGCCGGCGAAATGATCGATCAGATACTGGTATTCGTCAAACGCCGCGACGGGATTGTCGCGGGCTTCGTTCAGGCGGGCCACGGCCAACTGCGCCTGGGCCGCCTCGGGGGTGTGGTGCCAGGTGCGCACCAGCGCGTTTGCCGCCTTGATCGCCTGTTTGAGATGTTTGCCCGACTCCAACCGCTGCACGCGCTGCCACTGGGCCGCCGGTGTCCGCTCGACCGGACGGCCGAACCAAGACGGCTCCTTGCGGGCGATGGCGGGGCCGTCGGACGGTGCGGTTTCCAACGGCGCGTCGGCAGGCGCGCCCATCTGGGCACCTGCGGGCCGCGCGGCAGCCAGCGCCAGCACGCCCAGCAGCGACAGCCCGACGCGAACGGCAACGCGGAAACTTGATATTGTCAGTTCAGGATGGTACATTTGAACCCTCAACGGGCTTCTGCCGTCCCCGAGGCACCGGGGGGCGAGACCCGAAACGGGATTACAATAGCAAAACTTCATAGGATTGTAGAAGCATGAAAAAGGTACTCATCCCAACCAAGCTCGATTCGGTGGCATCCGACATGCTCAAGGCCAACGGCGGCTACGCGGTGATTCAGGACGCCAAGACGCCCATCGAGGACCTGGCCAAGGCCCATCCCGACGCTTACGCGCTGATCGTCCGCAGCGAGAAAGTGCCCGCCGCGCTGATTGACGCACTGCCCGATCTGCGCGTGATCATCCGGGCGGGAGCCGGCTTTGACACCATCGACACCAAGTACGCACGCAAGCGGGGCGTGGATGTGATGAATACGCCCGGCGCGAACGCCAATGCCGTGGCCGAAGAGGCCATCGCCATGATTCTTGCCGACGCCCGCTTCATCATTCCCGCCGACGCCTCGACACGGCGCGGCGACTGGGAGAAAAAAGCGTTCATGGGGCGCGAATTGACCGGAAAGACGGTCGGCATCGTCGGCTTGGGCAACATCGGCCGGCTGGTCGCCAAGCGTCTGAAAGGGTTTGAATGCCGTCTGCTGGGCTTTGATCCCCTGGTGCCGGGCGACCGGGTGCGCGACTGCGGGATCGAGCCGGTGACGCTCGATGAACTGTTCCGCGAGTCCGACATCGTCACGCTCCACATACCCGGCGGCGAGGGGACCCGCCATCTGATCAACCGGGACCTGCTAGCCCTCATGAAGACCGGCGCGACGCTGGTCAATTGCGCCCGCGCCGGGATCATTGACGAGGCCGCCTTGCGTGAGATCAAGGCCGCGAAAAAGCTTCGCCTGCTGAACGACGTCTATCCCAAGGACGAGGCTGGCCCCAAGCCGATCTCCGACATCGCGGACATCATGCTGCCGCACCTCGGCGCCAGCACGCAGGAGGCGAACTTCGTTGCGGCAGAGCGTGCCGCGCGAGAACTGATTGACTTAGACGAGAAGGGCGTGACGACCTTTATCGTCAACCGCGACATCCCCGAAGGGCTCGACAAGACCTATTGCGAGCTGGCCTACACCCTCGCGCGCGTGACCCGTGAACTCTCCGGCCGCTCCCTGCCCATCACCATGATCGAGACCAGCTTCTACGGCCGGCTTGAACCCTACGCCAACTGGCTGCTCGTCCCGATCCTCTCGGGGATCTGGGAGGACTTCGACCGCTACAACGACTACAAGGCCGCCGCCGCCTTCATCAAGGAGATGGGAATCGACTACGTCAACCGCGCGATCGAAACGGATAAGGGGTTTGCCAATTCGATCACGATCGACCTGATTGTGGAGCAGGCCGACAACCAGCTCAAGCGGACCAGCGTTCGCGGCACGGTGGCCGAAGGCGTGCTGATGGTCTCGCGGATCAACGAGTTCGACCATCTCTACTTCGTCCCGCAGGCGTCGACGCTGTTCTTCCTCTACGACGACCGTCCGGGCGTGATCGCGACGATCAGCCGTAAACTCGCCGATGCCGGATTCAATATCGAAGACATCCGCAACCCGCACGATGCGCGCACCAACCGCTCACTGGCGATCTTCAAGCTCTACCAGCCGGTTCCGGAGGCGCTGGTCGGCGAGATCGGCAAGGAAATCAAGGCCCGTTCGGCGATGTGCGTTTTGCTGTGACCGATGTCTCCGGTCTTCAACCGGTGCGTCGGCGGAGATGCGACGGCGGGATTTTGAGGATCAGTCGGTATTTGGCCACGGTGCGGCGGGCGATCTGGATGCCGGTAGCGAGCAGGGCGGTCTGGATGACCTGATCCGAGAGGGGGTCGGCGGGGTCTTCGGCGGCGACGAGTTGGGTGATCTTGTCCTGAACGGTACGGTTGGAGATGTTCGGACCGGAGTCGGTTTTGATGCCCGGCGTGAAGAAATACTTCATTTCAAAGAGGCCGATCGGGGTCTGCATGTATTTGTTGGAAACCGTGCGCGAGACCGTGGTCTCATGGACGCCGACACGGGTCGCGACGGCAGCCATGGTCATCGGATGGAGATGCCCGACCCCCTTCGTAAAAAAGTCCTGCTGCGCGGCGACAATTTCCGATGCAATCCGGTGGATGGTGCGCTGCCGCTGGTGGATGCTCTTGATCAGAAACGCGCCGGCACGGATCCGCTCCCGGATGTAGGACTTGACCTCGGCCGTGACATCCGGGTTTTCCAGCAGTCGGCGGTAGTGGGTGCTGATGCGGATGTGGGGGAGCCGGTCGTCGTCGACGACGACGATGAAGCGGTCGGCGATCTTACGGACCACGACCTCGGGCTCGACATATTCGGTGGTATCGGTGGAAAAGGCGCTGCCCGGCCGGGGATCGAGCGAGCGAATCAGCTCGACGGCCCGCTCGAAGGTCTCCGAATCGGTGTGGAGCGTGCGGATGAGGGCCTTGCGATGATTGGCTGCCAATGCCTCCAGATGCGAATCGACAATGGTTCGCGCCAGCAGATGATCGGGGGTCTCCGGCAGGGAGCACAACTGCAGCAGCAGGCATTCACGGAGGGTGCGCGCGCCGATTCCAGGCGGATGGAAATTTTGGACGACATCGAGGACTGCCTCGAGTTGTGCGAGGGTGGCGCCGGCCTGGAAGGCGAGCGTTTGCAAGTCCGATTTGAAATAGCCGTCCTCTTCGATATGCCCGATAATCAGCTCGGCCAGGCGGACACCAGCATCGTCCAGATCGGCGAGCGGGAGCTGGTCCAGGAGGTGGTCCTGCAAGGAGACCGGCTGCCGGACGGAATCGAGCATGTACTGGCGCCGCTCCTCCATATCCTCGGCGGCGGGGGAGTTCTCCATGCCCTGCAGGAAATAATCGCGCCAGTTGTCGTCGAGTTTGGTCAGCGCGTCGAACTCCGCGTCAAAATCCAGAGGCGCGTCCTCGGTCACGAGCTTTTCCGGTTGCGGCTGCTCGGCTTCGATCGAGACTTCGTTCGGGTCACGCACGTCCTCGATCACGGGATTTTGCTCCATCTCCTTCTGAATCACGGCCCGTAATTCGAGGATCGGGAGGTGGAGCATCTCCAGAGATTGACGCAACTGCGGCGCCAGAATCATCATCTGGCGCTGCTGCTGACTTAGATGGAGGGAGAATGCGGCCATGGGGTCCATTTCATAATGAGTGCCCCCATGGTATTTGATATTCCGCACCGATGCAAGCAAAAGGATGGATGCTTGGCGTGAAAAATGCTAAAAGCAAGTACCCCGTTGTGCAGACACCCAATCGCTTTCGCTTCTCTCTCCCTGACCCTGCATGGACTTGAGCCTCCCTGTGGCGCCGGCTTTGACTTCGACCGGAATCACGTGCGGCCCCTGCGCCAGCAGGTAGTCCACCTCTGCGATGGAATTCGGCTTGTCGCGCATCCAGCAGTACAGCGACGGTTCCTCGTAAAAGGCCCCGCTCAGCAACAGGTGCTGGCCAACCAACTGCTCACAGACAGCTCCGGCGTTGACCAGAATCGGATCTCCGGCTTTCTCGACATCCAGCACGCGAACCCCACACGCGCGGGAAAGCAGTCCGACATCGAGAAACAGTGGCTTGAACAGGCACTCAAGGACGCCGTCGGCGCGGGCGCAGAAGTGAGCGTTTCGGAAATGTCGACGCCTCACACAAACGCGGTCAGGAAGCGGGCGGCTGGGATGACCCGGATGCCGGTGGCTTTGTCCGCGAAGTCATCGGTTCCGGTGGGGCTGATCAGGTAGCGATGGGTCGTGATTCCCTGTCGCTCAGAACAAGGATTCCGTCTGCGTAAAGGGGAGCAGCCGGCAACCCTGAAACTGCTGCTCGGCCTCCCCGGCATAGACAACCGCGCCCGGCTTGATGCGCGGATCGAGCGCCTCGAAGGCCTTGAGCCGTTTGACGAACTCCGGGTTGAACGTGCGTGAGGCCTTGATCTCGATGGGGGTCAGCTCGCGATGCTCGGATTGGATCAGGTCTATCTCGAAGCCGCGTTGGTCGCGGAAGAAGTAAAGATCCGCATCCCGTCCGGCGTTGTAGCGGGCTTTCAAGGCCTCGATCACCACCATGTTCTCGAACAGATTTCCCATCAGCGGATCACGCGCTACTTGCTCCGGGGTCCGAATCTCCAGCAGGTAGGCCGCCAAGCCCGGTTCCGTGAAGTATAGCTTAGGCGATTTAATGAAGCGCTTCCCAAAATTTTCGTAGTAGGGCGGCAGTCGAAAGACCACAAACGAAGCTTCCAGTACCGCGAGCCACTCGTTGAGCGTGGTGCTGCTCACGCCGACTTCGCCGCCCAACGCATGGAGATTAACGACCTGACCGATCCGGCCGGCCAGCAGTTTGATGAACAATTCGAAGGTGTGCAGATTGCGGACGTGGATCAGTTGTCGCACATCCCGTTCGACATAGGTCTCGAAGTAGTTTCGGTAAAGCGAATCGGACGGAATATCTTCCTGATAGCGACGCGGCAGGAAACCGTTGTGCAGATAGACATCGCGGTCCAGCCGGAAACCGGCGTCCGTGAGTTCGCCGATGGACAGCGGTAGCAGTTTCAGCACGGCAGTCCGGCCGGCCAGCGATTGCGCGATGGAGGCCCGAAGGTTCAGTTGCTGCGAACCTGTCAGAACATATCGTCCTTTTCGGTCCGGATGTTCGTCAACCAAGACCTGAATGGTGCTCAGCAAGTCAGGGACGCGCTGAATCTCGTCCACAATCACCGGCTCTGGAAAACGCCGCATAAACTCCTTGGGGTCACCCTGGGCCATGGCACGGAGTTCCGGATCTTCCAGATTGGCATAGGCGTAATCGGGGAAGATGGCTTTGGCCAGTGTGGTCTTGCCGGACTGGCGGGGGCCGGTCAGCGTGACCACCGGGTAGAGTGCGGCAGCTGCCCGCAATGATTTTTCCATTCTTCTCGGAATCATCGGTAGATAGCCCTCATTATAACTTACTCGGAAACAACATAATATAAGAACGGCGGTGTTTTTTCAAGTACAATTTCAAAACAAACCATTCGTGCGCTTTTGTGCAAGGGATTCGGCCTTGTCTCGGAGTTTGTTGGAGTTTGTTTTTGAAGGAAGGTTTCGAAGGCGACTCGGTGGTTGCGCAGGCGTTGAAGGACGCCGAGGCGCGGGGGATGAAGTGAGCATCAGGATCTGCTGAGTAGTTCTTCAAGCAGGAATTGCGTCTTGGGCGGGATGATGTGGCGAGGATAGTACTGTTCGATGATGCGGAAGGCTTGGTCTGGGGCCTTGATTTCGAGGTGCCGGAGCAGGAATTTCGCGTCGTCCAGATCATGGGAGTCGAATCGGGCCGAGACGCATTTCATCGCCAGCATGTATTCGGCTTGCGGCGCCCAGACGCGGAGATGGGAGAGTTCCATGACCTCGTGAACCGGTGGGGATTTGAGAAAGTAGCACTTGGTTGCATCGTTGAGCCAGTCTTCTGCCAGGCCCAGCCGGGTAGCCACCGTCCGGCTGGCCTCCCGGATTTCGCGGGTGGGGTGGAAGATCGCGTCCACATCCTTTGTCGACTCACGTGCCTGAAATACCAGGCACATGACCGCGCCGCCGCAAATGCCGATCTCTCCTATGACCCCATGCGCGGCCAACTCGGCGTTCAACGCTTCGAACAGCTTCAGGATGGTTTTGGCGTCCAACATGGTCAGGCCCTGCTTAGAAAGTTACCCAACACAAAGATATTCCGCGACCGGAACCATACCGGCGACTCCACCAGTGACATGGCCTTGAGATTCTCGATTCCGGATACAAACCACGGGCTGGGCAGTGACGGCACACCGGCGCACCACGCGGGCGCGTTCTGAGCCTTTTCTGCGCAAAGCGCCTCGGCCGTGGATGCGCAGAGCGCTTGCAGTCGGGCGTCCAATCCGTACGCCGGCGGCTCCAGTAACTCGTTCCTGACTGTCGCCCGGAAGGCGTCCACGAAATCGAAAAGATGCGTCTTCCACGAGTCGAAGCCGTCCAAAAGCATGCGAATCGAGATTTCGGGGATCGAATCAGGGCGCATGCGCAGAAAGCGATCCACCACCAGATCCACCCCCTGCCCGGGCAGATGGAGCGCCTCGGCGACACGCGCAACGGTCATGACTTCCCAGTTGTGTCCCCCTTTTTCAAGGAGTTGTAATCCGCGGAACGACACAGCCGCGCGCTTTGCCAATGCGCGCTGCGAGATATCCCTTTGCTTTCTGACCTCTGCCAAGGCGTTCATGGCGAAGATCGTATATGACATACTATAATATGTCAACTGTTTTTCAGAATCCATGTAGGAAAATGCGGAAAATCATCAGTACCTTGTGGAAGGACGAACGTTTCTGGTACAACGGTGTCACATGGATACTCGGACAGACAGCGATTTGATCGTAGCTTATGCGGAGGCGGGCGATGCAAACGCCTTCGCGGAGTTGGCGGCGCGCCACCAGCGGATGATCTATCGCGTCTGCCTGCGCATGCTCCGGCACCATCAGGAAGCGGAAGACGCCACCCAGGCCGTGTTCCTCGTGCTGCTCAACAAGGCCAGCCGGCTGACCCGCAAGGGTGAACTCACCGGCTGGCTCCACGGAGTGGCGCGGAACGTCTGCCTGGAGGCCTTGCGAAAGCGGGCCCGGCGTCAGGAGGAAGCCATGCTGGACGAGACCGAGGTGACTGCCGCTGAGGAATGCCGCCCCGATCATGAGGAGGTCATGCCTTTTCTGGATGAGGAACTGGCAGGGCTATCCGGCGTGCTGCGTCAGGCCGTGGTTTTGCGCTATCTGCAGGGCTATGGCCAGGCGGAAGCCGCCCAACAGGCCGGATGCTCCGAGGTGACGCTCTCTGTCAGGGCCAGCCGTGGCATCGAACGCCTGCGGCAACGCCTGGCCAAGCGCGGCATCGCGCTGAGCGGCGTGGCCCTCGCCAGCCTGCTCACCTCCGAAGCCTCGGCAGCGGTACCGGAAACACTCCTTCCTTCCATCCTGGCGACCGTGAAAACTGCCGTGGCGACAACCGCCACGGCCACGGCCACGACCGCCACATCCACAGCAGCAATGCTGGCGAAGGGAGCGATGAAGGCCATGTTCATAGCAAAAGTCAAGATGGTGGCGGCAATAGCCGCAGCCGTGATCGTGACAGGAACGGCGGTGCCGGTCGGCATCGCCGTGGCGCAGGCGGTGGGCAAGGACGAGGCGAAACTGGCGGCGGACGGGAACGGCGCGCGGACGGTGGCGACGGGCGATTACCTGGTGATCGACATGTCCGGTGGGCCGTCGGCATCCAACTATCCGGTGGGTTATCTCAGCGCCGTGCCGTCAGGCGGGTGGACCGACGAGTGCAAAACCACCAAGCTGGTGCTGCGCAAGATCCCGGCTGGGACGTTTACCATGGGGGCGCCCACCAACGAACAGGGGCGCTCCGACATTGATCCCCAGCACACAGTCACGCTCACAAAGGCGTTCTACATCGGCGTCTTCGAAGTGACGCAGTGGCAGTGGGAGTTGGTGATGGGGAAGAACCCGAGCTACTTCACCAACGCGACGTGCTACGCGACGCGACCGGTGGAGCAGGTGAGTTACTACGACATCCGGGAGAGCACGAACAACCGCGCGATGAATACGATTAGACTTTACTGGCCGGCGACGAACGCGGTAGACGCGGATTCGTTCATGGGCAAACTGCGTGGGAAGACGGGGCTGACGGGTTTCGACCTGCCAACGGAGTCGCAGTGGGAGTACGCCTGCCGTGCGGGGAATCGCTCCTACGTCAGGCCGGATTACCGGAACAACAACTACGGCTTTCGCGCCGCCATGACCCTGCCATAGACGGGCACGGCTACCCTCACCCCAGCCCTCTCTCCCAGTCGGGAGAGGGGGAAGCGAGGCGGCACGCGCGGTAGCGCAGGTGCCGCCTCGCCGCTCGTCCAGCTATCTCTCCAGCGCCGCCTCGCAAAGACGGCGGGCCTGGCCGATCAGATAGAACGGCAGGGATAGCAGGCGGAAGGGTCTGGTGTTGCCATCAACCGGGGGCGTTCGTGTATCGAGCAGGGAAGGCACGTCGCTGTTGAAGCGTAGGCCGAAGTCGCGGTTCTTCTCCGACAAAAAGAGATGCATGGACTTGAGCCTCCCTGTGGCGCCGGCTTTGACCTCGACCGGAATCACGTGCGGCCCGTGCGCCAGCAGGTAGTCCACCTCTGCGCTGGAATTCGGTTTGTCGCGCATCCAGCAGTACAGCGACGGTTCCTCGTAAAAGGCCCCGCTCAGGAGCAGGTGCTGGCCAACCAACTGCTCGCAGACCGCTCCGGCGTTGACCAGCATCGGATCGCCCGCTTTCTCGACATCCAGCACGCGAACCCCGCACGCGCGGCAAAGCAGTCCGACGTCGAGAAACAGCGCCTTGAAGGTGCGGTCATCGGCTTCCGCCCCCAGTGGAACGCCGTTGCCGTGGCTGTGCCTGACCTTGTGCGCCACACGCGCCAGGCAGAGGAGATCCAGCGCGGCGCCGAGATCCCGGGATCGCTCTTCGTGATCCACATGGCTGAACATGAATTTGCGTCCGACCAGTTGCGGAAGCTTGCCGAAGATCTTTTCGATCCGCCGGTGCTGGACCTTGGTTGCGTACTTGGAGAAATCATCGCGATAGGTGGAGAGGATGCTTTGCTGGACCTGTTCGCACTCCTGGAAGGAGTTGTTTTGCGCGAAGGCCGCCACGGCTTCCGGCATGCCGCCTACGACGCAATACCGGCGCACCAGACTCATCAGTTCCTGATGCATGCCGTCTGGAACGGCATCGGACAATGAGAAACTCGCCAGCCACTGCTGGAGCTTCTCTCGCCCCAGTGCCAGCAGGAACTCTTCGAAGGTCATGGGTCCCAGGTGCAAGTATTCGATCCGGCCGACCGGCATCGAGAACGAATGTTCGCGAAGCACGAATTCCAGTAGCGACCCCGCCGCTATGACGTGCAGGCCCGGTGCCTCTTCATGGAAATAGCGCAGAGCGGCAAAAACCTCTGGAGCCGCTTGTATCTCGTCCAGAAAAAGGAGCGTCTTCCCCGGTTCGATCGACACATTGAACCGGGCTTCCAGCAGCGGCAGGATGGTCCGGGGTGTCTTGGAAGCAAAAAAGGAGGCCACATCAGGCATCTGCTCAAAGTTGATCTCCACTAGGTTGGCGAAGGATTCCTTGGCCAACTGCCTAACGATAAAGGACTTGCCGACCTGCCTGGCTCCCCGGATGACCAACGGCTTGCGGTTCTGACGACTCTTCCATTCCATCAGATAGTTCAAAGTTAATCGGTACATATTTCCTCCAATCGGATCCTTAAACGCACCATATATTATCCGCTGGATGGACAAAAGGCAAGGTGAATATGTAATCGGTTAGTCACAGGAATGAGCCATCATGATCGTCCTCGTCATCGAATCGTGAAATCGAGGACGACGACGAGGACGAGGACGATGGACGCGCGAGCGCGCTGGGGACGGGTTCTCCCTCGTTGCCCCGGCATGAGCAGGGAGCCGTCTACGAGTCGAATCTGCGTGGGTTGGGGGATTAAGATTACGATTAAGATTACGATTAAGATTACGATTAAGATTACGATTACGAGGAAGGAGAAACCCTCATCAGAACGGCCATGCGCCCCTCTTTCTTCAACAGCCCGCCGAACCTTTTCAAAAAGATGCAACAAAATCCGGAAAATCGTCAGTACCTTATGGAAGGACGAACGTTTCTGGTATACTGGATGCCATAATGGATACTCGGACAGACAGCGATTTGATGGCGGCGTATGCGGATGCATGCGGTGAACCCTTCGACAAGGCTCGGGGTGAATACGCCTTTGCGGAGTTGGTGGCGCGCCACCAACGGATGGTCTATCGCGTTTGTCTGCGTATGCTCCGGCACCATCAGGAGGCGGAAGACGCCACCCAGGCCGTGTTCCTCGTGCTGCTCAACAAGGCCAGTCGGCTCACCCGCAAGGGTGAACTCACCGGCTGGCTCTACGGGGTGGCGCGGAACGTCTGCCTGGAGGCTTTGCGAAAACGGGCTAGGCGTCAGGAGGAAGCCATGCTGGATGAGACCGAGGAGCCTGCCGTTGAGGAATACCGCCCCGATCATGAGGCGGTTTTGCCTTTTCTGGACGAGGAACTGGCAGGACTGTCCGGCGTGCTGCGTCAGGCGGTGACGCTGCATGACCTGCAAGGGTATGATCAGGCCGAAGCCGCGCGACAGGCGGGTTGTTCCAAGGGAACGCTCGCCTCCCGCGCCAGCCGTGGCATCGAACGCCTGCGGCAACGGCTGGCCAAGCGCGGCGTCGCGATCGGCGGCGCGGTCCTCGCCGGTCTGCGCACCTCCGAAGCCTCGGCCGCGGTACCGGAAACACTCCTTCCTTCCATATTGGCGGTCGTGAAGACAGCCGCGGCGACAACCGCCACGGCCACGGGCACCACATCCACAGCAGCCATGCTGGCAAAGGGAGCAATGAAGGCCATGTTCATAGCAAAAGTCAAGATGGTGGCGGCGGTAGCCGCAGCCGTGATCGTGACAGGAACGGCGGTGCCGGTGGGCATCTCCGTGGCGCAGGTGGTGAAGGCGGGGATCAGCCACCAGGCGGTTAAAGATGAAGATGCTGGGTCCACTCAGAACGTCGTTCGCTTCATCCGTCTCAAGTACGACGGTCCGGGGTGGGATGACGGAATGGACGAAAAGTCCGGTGCCGACCGCAATTTCCTGGAACGCTACGGCCAGCTTACCGGTTTCAAGGTGTCAAAGAACGGTGAGGCGCATCCCATCAAGCTGCTGGCCAAATACCCCAAGGGTTTTACGCCGGCGTTCGTCTATATCACCGGCACGGACGAGATCAATGTCTCCGACGACGAGGTCCAGGTGTTGCAGGCATACCTGGCCGGCGGCGGCATGCTCTGGGCCGACTGTGGCGGCCCCAAGTGGGACGCCAGTTTTCGCGTGCTGATGAAACGGGTGCTTCCGGACAAGGAGTTGCGCGATATTCCCGACGAAGATCCCCTGTTCACGGCACCGTTCAAGTTTCCGAACGGCGCGCCGCCGCTCTGGCAGCATGGCGGCAAGCGGGCGCTCGGTATCAAGCTCCAGGACCGCTGGGCGGTGTTCTATCACCCCGGCGACATGAACGATGCCTGGAAGACCGGCCATTCAGGCTTGAGCGACGCCGCGGCGCAGGTGAAGAAGTGAGCGTTGCGGAGATGTCGACGCCTCACGCGAACGCGGTCAGGAAGCGGGCGGCGGGGATGACCCGGATGCCGGTGGCTTTGCCCACATAGTCATCGGTTCCGGTGAGGCTGACCATGTAGCGATAAGTTGTGATTCCCAGCCGCTCGCCGATTGGAGGGTCGGGTTACACCCCGACCGCATTTTGAGAGGCCATCTTGACGTTTATCCCAGCTTCTGGCATCATCCTCCCCATGGAAACGACGCAGGATATTCAGGACATCCAGGCGACCCCGGATTTGCTGGACCGCGCCCTCAAATTGTCGGGTTTGGTTACCCGACTTTTTCGCGAGGCGGGGTGGGATCTGGTTGTGGTCGGCGGGTCGGCCGTCGAGTTCTATACCGAGGGTTCCTACATGTCTGGAGACATCGATTTGTGTCGCCGGAACCTGGTCCCCATCCCGCTGAGGCTGGCGCAGGACCTGATGGGCAGACTCGGGGCCACGGGCGGCCCGCGCAGTTGGAAGGTGGCGGGGCTTTTCGTTGATTTGCTCGGGCTTCTTGAGAACGAATCGACCGTGCCTTGCCGGACCATGTACACCCCTTACGGCGTCATTGCGGTCATGCCTGCGGAACTGGCTCTTGTGGAGCGATCTCTGCTTGCTTTCTATCCGCAGCCCGATTCGGAAGCCAGGAATGTGGCCAAGAAGCTGCTGGCGGTCTGCGTCAGCGGAGATACGCCGGTCGATTGGGCTGAGATCCGGCGGCTGGCGGAACTGCCATCGTTCAACATCGCGAAGGAATTGGATCAACTGAAACAAGAGGTGGAACGTGAACTCACCCTCCAAGCTTAAGACCGATTGGACCTGGGAGGAATGGCAGACGAGCCGTTCCAAACGGCGTGCCGTGGCCCAGCGGATCGGCCCGGCGGTCGTGAGGCGGCGTGAGAGCTCGTCCGACTCCAAGTTGCGGCCGTCCTTCAACAACGAACGCGGGCCTGCATTCGACAAGACAACGTGAACCTGGCAGATGCGGGTAAACACCCGATACGTCCAGGGAAGCCCCGTCCCCTGGCGATCCGAAAAGATGGGGAGCCGCTCACCTGACGCCACGCAAGTGGCTCTCTGAGCCAGGCCCGAATGATCCGGCGGCGGAGCAACCGTCTTTCTGACGTCGAGAGGAGGCGCATGTGAAGGAGTAACCGTTCGGGGGCGGAACCAGTATTCGAGCCCTCGCCCGCCCTACCTCACACAAACGCAGTCAGGAAACGGGCGGCGGGGATGACCCGGATTCCGGTGGCTTTGTCCACATAATCATCGGTTCCGGTGAGGCTGACCATGTAGCGATGAGCTGTGATTCCCAGCCGCTCGCCGAAGTAGTTCAAGTGACCGAACTGGTAGTTGCCGCCCAGCTTGCACTCCACGAGCAGCCAGGGCTGTTTCTCCCAGACAATCAGGAAGTCAACTTCCCTCTTTTCGAGGTCTCGAACATAGTAAAGTTCGACGTCGAAGCCTGAAACGTCCTGCTGAAAGTGGCACCACTTGAGCAGGTGACTGGCCACCATATTCTCGAAACGTGCGCCTTCGTTGGGCGTCTCCGACCAATCCCAAAGGTAATACTTGGATTCCTTCTTGAGAGCCCGGGCCAGCCGGCGATGCCAGGGGGGAACTCGAAAGACGTAGTAATTGCGGGCCAGAAGTTCCATCCAGGCTGCCACCGCTTTGGGACTGACTTCCAGATCCTCGGCCAGCGAGCGAAGGGAGAGCGGAGCGGCAACCCGTTCCGGGAGCATGCTGCCCAACTGTTCCACAAGGGACAGCGACCGCACGTTTTCCGTTTCCCGGATGTCCTCCCGCAGCACACGCTCGAACCTTTCTCTGTGCCAACGGCGCAGAACGCGATCGCTGGCCGCGAACAGCGGTTCCGGAAAACCGCCGAACCGGAAAAGCAGATCCGTGGCTTCGCGCCGGGCCTCCGCGAATTCCAGAGTAGGTGGTTTGTCAGTTGGGACCGGAAGTCGGGTGGAGGTCATTTCGGTCAACGAAAACGGGTGCAGGCGGTAGTGGTGGTAGCGTCCGAGAAGGGAATCGCCACCTTTGCGAAAGATGTCCAGGCGCGAACTGCCGGTTACCAGAATGTGTTCCTGATGTTGCCGGGTGTCCCAGATCCCTTTAATCAGATTCTTCCATCGAGCATGCTTATGCAACTCGTCGAGGATCAGCAGATCGGTTTCCGGCTTCCATTGTTGTTGAAGGATGGCCTTGCGATGTTCCCGGCTGTCCCAGTTGAGATACACAGGTTGCCGGTACATGCCGCCGATCATCTTGGCCAGCGTGGTCTTACCGATTTGTCGGGGTCCGGCAAGGAACACCATCTTGTTGGCCAGATCCTCATGGATCGCGGTTTCAAGATATCTTTTTCGCTGGTCAGACATGGCGCTCCTCCGATTGGCGTGAATGCGATAAATATAACACACAGGTCGTATTTATCAATACAAATGTGACATTGGATTCACATTTATCAATTACGGCTAGGGACGGGTCTTCTCTTGTTCCGGCAGGTGTTGCAGGGCGGCATTGACCGCTACGGCGAACTGCAAGCGGAGGGTTCAGGGTTCGGGGTTCAGGAGGCGTTTCCGGCCTGAATCCTGGCATCCTGAACCCTGATTCTCTGCGCTTCCATGTTTTTTACAAGAGCCTCAATGCAATATGCATAAACAAGGGCGTCACCATTTGGTGCGAAGCCCACTGATCACGGATGACCGATCACGGGTCACGTAGAGCAAATGGTAGGGATCAACTGCCGGAATTAGGGTTCAACCGCCGGCTCGATAGCGGGCTCATCTGCGGGTTCGACGGCGGGTTCGACGGCGGGCTCATCTGCGGGTTCGACCGCCGGTTCGATGGCGGGCTCATCTGCGGGTTCGACGGCGGGCTCGATGGCGGGCTCATCTGCGGGTTCGACCGCCGATTCGATGGCGGGCTCATCTGCGGGTTCAACCGCCGGCTCGATGGCGGGCTCATCTGCGGGTTCGACTGCGGGCTCGACCTCCGGCTCAATCATCGGTTTGATCAGTTCCGTCGCCAGTTCCATCGTGGGTTCGGCCGTGGGGTCCGTAAAAAGGGTGGTTTCGGGTGTCAGGCTGGGAAGGATGGAGTCGGCTTGGTCGAAGAGCGAGACAGGCGCGCGTTTTTCATAGCGGGCGACGAGAGCCTTCAGATCTGTTGCCTGTTCTTCCCAGGGGGTGTCGGCCTTTTCGGCGATCAGGAGGTCGAGCAGGTCGGTTGCGGCCGCTTTGTCCCCGGCCATGGCGAGGCAGCGGGCTTCACCCATGAGTGCCTGTGGCGCCAGATAATGACCTGGCTTCTCGCGTCGGAACGCGGCGAACGTGGCCCGCGCCGCCTGGATGTCGCCCTTGGCTTCCAACGTGTGGGCTTGACCCAGCACGGCGATATCGGCGAAGCGGGCCGGGGCTTTGCGTTTCAAGAATTCCGCGTAACAGGCCTGGGCGTCGTCATAGCGTCCGGCGTCATAATGTTTCTTGGCCAGCAGCAACTGGCCGAGATGGCCCGCGCCGGTGCGGCCGTACTGGCGGGTCAGATCCTCCAACTCATCGGGAGACTGCGCGGCCAGCAGGCGTTCCGCCGCCTGGCGGATCTTGGTCTTCCGGTTTTGATTGAGGAGAAAGGCCGCGCCGATGATGACCAACATCACGACGGCCAGGTAAACGGTCTGGCGTCCCTGGGCGTGCCACCAGTCAAAGACGGGGAGCAACTCCTCGGGAAGATTCTCGGGGATGGGGCGGACCGGCTTAGTGGTCGCCGCAGGTTTTTCGGTCTTCGGGGTATCGCTCATGGGTGCCGTTCCTTCGGGTTCGTCGCCTTGTGACAGGCCGGTATGTTACGAGGAACCACCCCCACAATGCAAACATAATCGAAGTGTTTACCTGAGCGGCCGATGCTTCTATACTAGGACACGTTGACGAGACCCCGGTGTATTCCACGAACGGTGTGGGGAGTGTATGTATGGCTGTTCCGATTCGCATTCATGGCGTGGTCAAGCTGTTCGGTGCCGTCCGGGCCCTAGACAGCGTGTCGCTGGCGGTTGAAGCGGGCGAGCTCTTTTTCCTGCTCGGCCCCAGCGGGTGCGGTAAGACGACGCTGTTGCGGTGTCTCGCCGGGTTTTGCGTCCCCGAGGCGGGATCGATCATGATTGGCGGACGCGACGTGACGCTGTTGCCGCCGCATGTGCGCGACACGGGGATGGTGTTCCAGAGTTATGCGTTGTGGCCGCATCTGACGCTGTTCGAGAACGTGGCGTTCGGGCTGGAGATGCGCAAGGTCGGTCCGCGTGATGTTCGCCGGCGGGTGTTGGATGCCTTGGACCGGGTTCACCTGCTCGAACGCGCGCAGGCCCGTCCCAACCAGCTTTCGGGCGGGCAGCAGCAGCGGGTGGCATTGGCCCGCGCGCTGGTCGTCGAACCGCAGTGCCTGTTGCTCGATGAACCGCTCTCCAACCTCGATGCGAAGCTGCGGTTGGAGATGCGGACGGATATCCGGCGGATCTGCAAGCAGGCGGGGCTGACTGCGGTGTATGTGACGCACGATCAGAAAGAGGCGCTCTCAATCGCCGACCGGCTGGCCGTGATGCGTGACGGACGGATCGAACAGATCGGCACGCCCGCGGAGGTCTACCGGCATCCGGTGAACGCCTTTGTCGCCGGTTTCATCGGCGAGGGAAATTTCATTGACGGCAGCGTGTTGCGCGACGATGGGACACTGCTGCGCATTCGCACCGCAGCGGGGTTGCTGGCCGCCACCGCGACGGCCGACGCGCCACCGCCGGGAACAGCCGTACGTCTCTGCATCCGACCCGAGGCGTTCCGGTTCGATCGGCCGCCACTCGGATGCCCCAACATGCTCAATGGCCGGTTGCTCCGCACCGTCTATCAGGGTGAGGTCGCCCAGCACGAACTGGCGCTGGCGTCCGAGACCGGCGCGTGGGAGATCAAGGCGTTCGAACTGAATCCCCGCCACCCCGTCACGATGGACGGCACGGCGTTCTGGGTGGATCCCGAGCAGGTGATCGTGCTGCCCGGCGGGACCGCCGCCTCGGAAGGGGACGGGCGCGCATGAAGAACCTGCTGGTCATGCTGGCGGCGGTGAGCGTCATCGCGCTGCCGTTTCTCTTTGGACGTCGGTCCGAACGATCGGAGTGGCGGCCCGGCCATCCGGTGCTGGTGGTGATTGCGCCGCACAACGAGGCGATTCGGCAGGAGTTCGGCGAGGGCTTCAGCGCGTGGCATCAGACGCAATACGGCGTCCCGGTCAAGGTCGACTGGCGTGTGATCGGCGGCACCACCGAGATCATGCGTTACCTGGTCTCGCAATATGCGGGCAGCGCGCAGGCCTGGTGGGGGCGCCGCCGGCGGGCGTGGCCGGCCGGCGGCGCCGATCGGATGTTTGACCCCCGCTTCGATCCGGATACGGTTCCCGCCGAAGTGGCCGCCGATCCGGCGGCGCGGCGGCAGTACGAGGCGCAAGCGGCGCTGTGGCGGGAGTTCCGGGCGAGTGACGACCCAATGCAGGCCAGCAGCGGCATCGACGTCTTTTTTGGCGGCGGCATGTTTGATCATGGCCGCGCCGCGGCGCAGGGGCTGACAGTCCCGCTGTGGAAGCCGGGCGGTCCGGACACGGAGGCGGGCCCGGAGTCGGCGCTTTACGCGCTGATGCGGGACATTCCGCGTGAGGCCGGCGGCGAGACATGGTGGACCGATACCCAACTGGGCACGGTTCTGAGCACCTTCGGCATCTGCTACAACCCGGACCGGTTGCGCGATTTGGGCATTCAGACCCCGCCCCGGGTGTGGCGCGACCTCGCCGACATTCGCTATTTCGGCCAGATCGGCGTGACCGACCCGACCAAGAGCGGCAGCGTGGCCAAGGCGTTTGAGATGATCATCCACGAACAATGCGCCCGTGCCGTGGCGGCCGCCGGATTCGGCGTTGAGACGGTGAGCGCCTACGAGCGGCAGATTGCGGCGGCGCGCCTCCCGCCGGGCGTGATGCCCGACGGGGTTCCCGAGACCTATCAGGAGGCGGTGGCGCGTGGGTGGGTGGACGGGATAAACCTGGTGCGCCTAATCGGCGCGAACGCCCGCTATTTCACCGATGGCGCGGGCAAGGTGCCGATAGACGTCGGCGACGGCGTCGCCGCAGCCGGCATCGCCATCGATTTCTATGGACGCTTTCAGGCTGAAGCGGCCAAGTCCCCCGCCGGCGTGGCGCGGCTGGTCTATGTGACGCCGCATGGCGGGTCGAGCGTCAGCGCCGATCCGATCAGCATTTTACGCGGCGCGCCGCATAAAAAGCTGGCGCTGCGGTTTCTCCTGTACGTGATGAGTTCGGACGGTCAGAAACTGTGGAACTACCGCCCGGGCACGCCGGGCGGGCCCAAGCGGTTTGCGCTGTGTCGTCTGCCGATCGGCCGGACGTTTTATCCGTCGAACGACCCCGAGGGGCAGGCGGCATGCGAGGCGCACCGGGCCTATACTCACGACGATCTGACCGATCCGGACGTCGACGCCTATGCGCTGGCCGCACGATTCGCTTACCAGCCGCGCTGGACGGCCCGGCATTTCGGCATCCAGCGCGACTTGGTCCGGGCGATGTGCCTCGACGCGGGCGACGAGTTGCGGGCGGCGTGGCGCGCGATTGACGATGCCGGCGGGTCCGAGGCCGCTTCCGAGGCGATGGTCTTGCTCCAGCGACTGCCCGACACACCCCTGCCGCTGAACTGGGTGTCGGCCGTCGGCCCCTACGGCGAAATTCGCCGCGAGGATCTCTTGCGGGGGTGGACGGCGTTTTTCCGCCAAAGCTACCGCGAGGCCGAAGCCTGCGCACGGAGGACGGCGCTCCCGCAGCCCTGACCGCTTTCGTAACGTGAATCAGTTTGTGTGTGACAGCACGGAAAGGATCAAAACCATGACGGTCGATTTGACTGGCAAAGTGGCGTTGGTGACGGGCGCGGCGCGTGGGATCGGCAAGGCGATTGCCGACACGTTGGCCGCAAACGGCGCGCGGGTGGGGTACACGGATATTCTGGCCGAGAGCGCACAGCAGGCCGCTGCCGCCATGCCCGGGTGCGCCGGGCGGTGCCTGGACGTGACGAATCAGGAAGACATCGATGCCGGTGTGCGCTGGATGTGCGAGACGTTCGGCGGCATTGACATCCTGATCAACAATGCCGGCGTGAACACGGCCAAGCACCGTGTGACGCTGGAACAGTTTCCCCAGGAGGAATGGGACTGGATCGTAAATACCGATCTGACCGGTTGCTACCGGGTGACCAAGGCTTTCGCGCCGGCGCTGTTCGAACGCGGTGGCGGGCGGATCGTCAACATTGCCTCGGTCTTCGGTTTGGTGCCGGCACGGCTGCAGTGCGCGTTCGTGGCGGCCAAGGCCGGCGTCGTGAATCTCACCAAGGCCATGGCCATGGAGTTCGCGGAGCGTGGCGTGCTCGTCAACGCCATCGCGCCCGGCTCGATTCCGATCGAAGGTCCGCAGGGGCTTTTTTCCGGGAAGGATCCGATCATGAAAGGCCGGCTGGAGGCGATGCTGTCGCACATTCCGCTCCACCGCTTCGGGTCTTGCAAGGATATCGCCAATGCCGCGCTGTTTCTGGTAGCGCCGGAGAACGATTACCTCACCGGATCGGTTCTGACTGTGGACGGCGGCTGGACTGCGGGGTATTCGAGGGATTTTTAGGTGGTAGGTGTCAGCAACCGGAATCCTAATCCTAATCGTAATCTTAATCGTGATCTGGTTTCGAAGGATGGTTAAAGAAGAAGCAAGATTAAGATTAAGATCAAGATTACGATTACGATAAAGAGACCTGAACACCGAAACCCGAGCACTGAGCACTGGCATCGTATGGGAGAATGGAAAAATGCCTAAGAAGAAGACCACAGAAGGGACCGTCAATCGCGAGCAGGGACTGGCATTGTATCGCGTCATGCTGACGATCCGATTGACGGAAGAGCAACTGCTGCGCGCGCATCAACGGGGGTTGATTCACGGGGCCTGCCACACTTACATTGGCGAGGAGGCGGTGGCGGCGGGCGTCTGTGCGCATCTGCGTCCGCAAGACCCGATCTTCAGCACGCACCGCGGGCACGGGCATGCATTGGCCAAGGGGCTGGAGCCGCGCGCGTTGATCGCTGAACTGCTGGGTCGCGCCACCGGATGTTCCAGCGGGCGCGGCGGGAGTATGCACCTGTTTGCTCCGGATATCGGCCTCATGGGCACGACCGGAATCGTGGGCCCGTGCATCCTCCAGGCCGCTGGCGCCGGTTACGCGGCCAAGCTGGCAAAAGACGGACGGGTGGCCACCGCCTTTTTCGGCGACGGCGCATCCAATAACGGCGCCTTCCACGAGGGGCTGAACATGGCCGCCATCTGGAAGCTGCCGGTGCTATTCGTCTGCGAGAACAACCAGTTCGCCACGGAAATCCCCATTCGCTATTCTGGCGCCAATCCCGAGATCGCCGAGCGGGCGGCCGCCTATAACATTCCCGGCGTGGCCGTGGACGGCAACGATGTGCTGGCGGTTGCCGCGGCCGCGCAGGAAGCGGCGCGTCGCGCGCGCGCGGGCGAAGGCCCCACGCTGATCGAGTGCAAGACCTACCGGACGCGCCCGCATGCCGAAGGAATGGGCGACTACACCTACCGCACGCGGGAGGAAGTGGAGGCATGGAAAGCCCGCTGCCCGATTCAAGCCTTGCGGAAACGCCTGATCGAAGACGGCGTGGCCACGGAGGAAGAACTCGCGGCCATCGAGACAGAGCGCGCCGCAGTTGCGACGGCAGCTCTCAAGCAGGCCGAGGCCGACCCCTGGCCCGAGCCGGCCAGCGCCGTGCTGCATGTTCTGGACGAGAACCCACCGACGCCCGCGCCGGAATTGCCGGCCGGTACACGGGAGATCAATTTCATCCGCGCCACGCTCGAAGCGCTGTCCGGCGAAATGGATCGCAACCCGGCGATCTTTGTGATGGGCGAGGGGATCGGTGTGCGCGGCGGGAACTTTGCGACCACCACCGGGCTCTTCGAGAAGCACGGTCCGGTGCGGCTGTGCGACACGCCGATCTGCGAGCGCGGGTTCGTCGGCCTGGCATGCGGCGCCGCCATGGCCGGCGCGCGGCCGGTGATTGACTTCATGTTCGCCGACTTCGTTCTCGACGGCGTGGGCGAGATCATCAACCAGATCGCCAAGATGCGCTACATGAGCGACGGACGGCTCAACATGCCGGTGATTCTTCGCGGTTGCATAGGTATCGGCCACTCTGCAGCCACGCATCATTCGGGCAACTATGGCTCGATGTTCGCGCATTTCCCCGGCCTGAAGGTGGCGATGCCCTCCACGGCGTACGATGCCAAGGGGCTGTTCATGCGCGCCCTGCGCGGCAACGATCCGGTACTGTTCCTTGAACACCGCGAACTGATCGGCTTCAAGTGCCCCGTGCCGGAGGCTGATTATGAGATCGAGTTCGGCAAGGCGGCAGTCGTGCGCGAAGGCCGCGACGTGACCGTGGTGGCGATGGCCATGATGGTGCACCAGGCGAAGAAGGCGTGCGAAGCGCTGGCCGCCGAAGGGATTGAAGTGGAGCTGATCGATCCGCGCACCTTGGCGCCGCTCGATACGGCCACGATCCTGACATCCGTGCGGAAGACCGGGCGACTGCTGATCGTAGACGAGGATTTTGCGCCGTACAGCGTGGCCAGCGAGATTGCCGCGGCGGTCGCCAGCGAGGGGTTCGACGATCTGGATGCGCCCATCCGGCGGCTCCACGGCGCCTTTGCGCCGGTGCCGTACAGCCCGCCGCTCGAGAAGGTTTTGGTGCCGGACGCAGTTGGAATTGCGCGGGCCGTGCGGGAATTGATGGAGGAGTAGAAGAGTTTTCAGGTGTCAGGTGTCAGGTGTCAGGGCAAGCAGAGAGGAACGAACATGCGGGATTCTCAGACGGCAGAACTCAAAGTCAGTGACACATTGCATCCGGTCGCACTCAAGCAGGCGGAGTTGTCCGGCGAGATCGGACGGAGGATCAACGACCTGATTTACAAGAACTACATGGCGCTCGATCTCGACGGGACGTTTCTCAGTCCGTTCCGCACGCGGCCTTTTGCGGACGGCTGGCACTACATCGGTGTGGGCAAGGTGATTGACGCGGGCAGCCTCTTCGCTGCATACACTGGCGATGCGGCGGTGGCAGAGCGAACGACGCGGCTGATCGGGGAAGTGCTCAAGACGCGCGATGCGGACGGGTACATCGGGATATTCCCGCCGGAACCCGCTGCCGCGCAGAATCATCGAAATTGGGCCTTGCACGAGCAGGAGTATCTTCTGCTGGGATTGGCCCGGCACTGGCTGGCAACTGCCAACGAGACGTCGTTGCGGTATGCCCGGGAACTCGGCGACTATGTGATCGGGACTTTCGGGAAGGACGGCAAGCCGGAAGAGGTGTGCACCGCGGGGCTGCCAGAGGCGTTTATCGTTCTCTACCGATGTACGGGAGACGCGCGGTACCTGGAATTTGCCGCCGATATCCGCCATGGGAACGGCAGCGCAGAGATTCGCTGCGAGTCGTTGCGGAACTGGAAGCAGACTTTCGACACGAAGCCGGCGCACGTCTATGTCATGCTGGCGCGCTGTTATGCCCAGACCGAGTTGTATCGTCATGAGGGACAGCCGGCGCTGCTGGAGATGAGTCGCTACATGCGCCATGAACTGCTGCGGCAGGGCGGCGGGCTCAATGTGGTCGGTTCGGCGTCCGATGGGGAGCACTTCTCCTATACGCAGAACGGCGCCGGCATGATAGGTGAGTCGTGCGTGACGGCCTACCTGCTGCGCTGGCTGGACAGCTTGATGCGGCTGGAGGGAGACCTGCGCTATGGCGATATCATGGAGCGGACCCTCTACAACGCGCTTTTCGCGGCCCAGGATCCGGAGGGTCGGAAGCTCCGCTACTTTTCGCCGTTCACCGGGGAGCGCGTCTATCACGATCAGGACGGGTTCTGCTGCCCCGGCAATTTTCGGCGCATTGTGGCGGAGCTTCCGCAGAAGGTCTACTATCGCGCCGGCCGGCGCGACATCGCGGTCAACCTGTACACGTCGTCGCAGACGACGCTGACGCTGGGCGGCGGCATTTCTGTCTTGCTGGCGCAGGAGACGGACTATCCCAATTCCGGCCGCGTGCAGATTCGGATGACGCCGTCAAAGACGGTGGCGTTCACCCTGAGGCTGCGTATTCCGCGCTGGTGCAGCAGCGCGGCCATCACGGTCAACCACGAAACCCCGGTCGCCGCACGGCCGGGCAAGCCGTATCGCGTGCGCCGCATCTGGGCGCCGGGCGATACGGTGACGTTGGAGATGCCGATGGTCTGGCGCCTGGTGAAGGGGCACCAGATGCAGGAAGGGAAGGTGGCGCTGATGCGCGGTCCCGTGGTGTACTGCCTGGGCACGGCCCAAAACGGAGAGGTGCTCAAGAAGTACCCGAACTTCCAGGGTATGGTTATCGATAGGACTACTCTTGGCGAGCCGGAACCGGATACGACGATTCGGACGGACGGGCGGAAAGCGACGGTCGTCGCCAAAGTGGAAGCGAAGGGGGAATGGAGCAAGGGCGCGCCGCAGGAGACGCTGGTCTTCACCGAATTCATCGATCCGAGCGGCATCATGACCTACTTCCATGTGCTCGACCTTGGCCAGGCCGGGGAAGACGAGTTGATCGGGGATGGCTTGGGAAAAGATCCGTGTAAGGAGAATGGTGATGGCAATTGACGTGACACTACCGCGGCAGGGATGGTCGATGGAAGAAGCTGCCTTTGTTGAGTGGATCAAGAAAGACGGCGACACCGTGAAGGCTGGCGAACCGTTGTTCGCGGTCGAGACCGACAAGGCGGTGCAGGAAATCGAATCGCTGGACGCAGGGATCCTGCGGCTGACGGCGAATTCGCCCAAGAAGGAAGATAAGGTGCGGGTGGGGGACGTGCTGGGGTATCTGGTGGCCCCTGGCGAGGCAACGCCGACGGGGAAGGCGGCGATGGCCGTATCCGAACCCGGCGACCTATCGGATACGGTCCAAGGACCGGCGGCGGTGGAACGCCGCCCTCCAGACATTGAGCCGTCTTCTGGAGGGCGCGGTTGCACCCGCGCCTTACGCTCGGTTTCCACCGCCCGTCCCGTCTCCCCGCGCGCGGCGCGGCGCGCGGTGCAGGAAGGCGTGGATTTGCGCGCGGTGCAGGGCACGGGCAAGGGCGGTCGTGTCCGGGAGGCCGATGTCGTGGCGGCCATCCAGGGGAAATCCGCGCCAGCCCCGGCGGCGTTCGCGCCTGTGACGCCTGCCGTGCCGCCCATTCCGGGCCGTGACGAGAAGGTGACGACGCTGCGTCGGACCATTGCCGACCGCATGCACCGCAGCAAGACAATCACCGCGCCGGTGACGTTGACCACGCGGGTTGACGCGGGCGCGCTGGTGGCCCTGCGCGAGGCGATGAAGGCGAAGACTGCGGGAAAGAACGTGCCAGCTTACGGCGATATCATCATGCGGGAAGTGGCGCAGGCCCTGCTGGAACACCCGGCGCTCAATGCCCGGTGGGAGGACGACCATATCCGTATCCCTGACTCCGTCAACATCGGGTTTGCGGTGGACACGGATGCTGGGCTGATGGTGCCGGTGGTGCGCGACGCGTCGAAGCGCACGCTGCCGGAGTTGGCGGATCTCACGCACGATCTCGCGGAGCGGGCCAAGGCGCGCCGTTTGGCGCCGGAGGAGATGAGCGGCGGGACGTTCACCATCACGAACCTGGGCATGGCGGGGATCGACGGATTCACGCCAATCATCAACTGGCCCGAGTGCGCCGTGCTGGGCGTCGGCCGGATCATGAAAGAGCCGGTTGTGAAGGAGGCGCAGGTCGTCATTGGCGACCGCCTGTGGCTGAGCCTGACCTTCGATCATCGCATCGTGGACGGCGCGCCTGCGGCGCGGTTCCTGGAGGCGGTGCGCGGCAGGATCGAACGTCTTTAACAAGGACGAATGGCTCAAAACAAAGGCGGGGGTCTCGAATGCAACGTGTGTCAGATTCGGTCGTCAAACCATTTCGGACTGCGATCCAGGTCGGCGTGGTCGTGCGCGACATCGAGCAGAGCATGGCAGCCCTGACTTCGATATTCGGCATCGGTCCGTTCCGGGTGGTGGATTGTCCGCTGCCGGAGCGCGAACAACAGCAGTTCTATTACGGTCAGCCGACGCGTTTTCGGATGCGGCAGGCGTTCGCCGATCTTGGATCGGTCGAATTGGAACTGATTCAGCCGTTGGAGGGGCAGACGATCTGGTCCGACTTCCTTGCCGAACATGGGCCTGGCATTCATCACATCCGCTTCAATGTGCCTGATGAGAAGGCGCTGACAACCTATTTGCAGGACAAGGGCATTGGGAAGACGCAGGAGGGCGCGGGGATCCGCGAGGGCTCGTACTGGGCGAATTATGATACGGAAAAACTGGTCGGCTTTGTCATTGAGATCCTGCAACCCGCCCTGGGCAGCGATGGTCGGACCCCAGGTGTTGTGAAACGGGAGACGAAGGAGTCATGAGCCTGCTGGAATTTCAATCCCGCGGTTCTTAACACGGCGACCTGGGATCGAGCTGCGGCGCTCGTGGTGACGGCGGGTATATCGTGTGGTGAGCAATGACGTACGATCCATCCATCATCGTCGTTCGATCCGTTTGCGCGGGTATGACTACACGCAACCGGGTGGGTATGAAGACAAACCGATACAGGTAATACAGCTATGAACACAATTGACATTCCGGTACTGCCGGAAGCCGGAAAGACGGGAATTGAGTTTTTCACGCGACATAAGGAGGCTTACCTGAAGTATCGGTGAGCGTGGCAGTCTGTGGAGTGAACAGTAAACAGTGAACAGTAAACAGTGAGCAGTAAACAGTGAGCAGTGAACGGGCGATGAAACAGACAAAGATAACCCCGCGTAAGCCGTTGCTGGCCCTTGCGGTTACCGACGAAGATTGGGCTGCCGTATCGCGCCGGGAACTGCTCTGGATGTACCAGCAGATGGCGCTGATCCGGGCGTTCGAAATGAAATTGCTGACGCTCAAGGATGCGAATCTGGTCAACGGTCCCATCCACTCCAGCGTGGGGCAGGAGGCGGTGGCGGTGGGGGCGGCGCTGGCTGTCCGGCGTGAGGACAAGTTCTGCGGCACGCACCGGGCGCACCACCAGTATCTGTCCAAGGCGCTCAGCGCCTGTGCGCCGGGCGGCTACGATCCCTTGCGCAATGGTCTCACCGACGCGATGCAGGCGCACGTTCTGACATTGATGAAAGAGATCATGGGTCTTGCCGAAGGGTGCAGCGGCGGTCGCGGCGGTTCGATGCATCTTTACAATGCCGACATCGGCGTGGCCGGCACCAACGCGATTGTGGGTGGAGGCGTTCCATCGGCCACCGGTGTGGCCTGGGCCGACAAGATGCTGGGGCGCGAGTTCGTCACCCTGTGTTTTTACGGTGACGGCGCGGTGTATCAGGGGGCGGTACACGAGGCCTGCAATCTGGCCGCGCTTTGGAAGGCGCCGATCATCTACGTGATCGAGAACAACCAGTATGCCGTGGCCACTTCGCGGACCGAGGGCTGCTCGGCACCGCATCTGTGTCAGGTGGCGACGGCGTATGGCATGCCGGGGTTCTGTGTTGACGGCATGGATCCCGTCAGCGTGAAAAGCGCACTGCAGCATATTTTGGCGGATCCATCCAATCTGCCGTGTGTGCTGGAGATCGAGACCTATCGTCACTATCACCACGCCGGCTGTATTCCGGGAAGCGCGTACGGCTATCGGAGCAAGGAGGAGGAAGCCGAGTGGCAGCGGAAGGATCCGTTGGCGCGCTTCGAGGCATCTCTGCGCGACCGGCAGGTCGGCGAATCACAGATGGAACGACTACGACAACAGGCGCACGCCTGCGTTGAGGCGGCCGCCGACGCAATTCTGGAAACCACCGTCACCGGCGCCACGGTGATTCGCGACGGCCTATGGCCCACGGCGGAGAGCGCAGTCTGCGGCTTGCGTGATGAACGGACCCTTGAGATCGGTCCCTTCGCAGAGGTGGAGACAGCCGAATACACGCGCGAGATCAAGTTTCCCGATGCCATCGCGGCCGTCACCGGCCGTTGGTTGGAACAGGATCCCACGGTGGTCGTCATGGGTGAGGAAGTCGCCAACATGGGGGGCGGCGCGTATGGGGCGACCAAGGGACTGGCAGCCCGGTTCCCTGGCCGGGTCCGGAATACGCCGATCACCGAGGCGGGGTTCAGCGGACTGGCGTGTGGGGCGGCCATGAACGGGCTGCATCCGGTCGTGGAGTTGATGTTTTCCAGTTTTGGTCTGGTGGCGGCGGATCAGCTTTTCAACCAGATCGGCCAGCTCGGTCACATCTACGGCGGGCATGTTTCGGTGCCGCTGGTGGTGCGAACCCGGATTGCGGCCGGCCTCGGTTATGGCGCCCAGCACAGCATGGACCCGGTGGCGCTCTTCGCGCTCTTTCCCGGATGGCGTATCCTCGTGCCGACCACACCGTTCGACTACATCGGGCTTTTCAACGCGGCCATGAAATTGAAGAGCCCGACCCTGCTGGTCGAGCACCACGGGTTCTACGGCGAGAAGGGAGTGATTCCGGATGGACCGCCCGACCACACCGTGGAGATCGGAAAAGCGGCGGTGCGGCGTCAGGGCACGGATGTCACGGTGCTGGCTTACGGGTGGGGTGTCCGGTTGGCGGAACGGGCGGCCGCGCAACTGGCGGCAGAGGGGGTGTCGGCCGAGGTGCTGGATTTGCGGACGGTGGACGATGCCGGTGTGGACTACGAGGCCATCGGGTGTTCGCTCCGCAAGACCGGCGCGCTGGTCACCGTGGAGGAGGCTCAGGCCTGCAATGGCCTTGGATCCAAGCTGATTCGGGCTTGCGAGCAGCGTTGGTTTGATTACCTGGACGCGCCGGCGGCATCTGTCAACGCGCTGGATATTCCGCTCGGCGTGTCGCGGCGCCTGGAACTGATGTGCCTGCCGGATGTGGAGAAGACGGCCGCGGTCATACGAAAAGCCGCGCGAAGGGAGGTCTAGCGTGCCCATGAATCTATTGCGATGCGACCATATTCACCTGATTGCCGTGGACGTGGAAGCGACCCGGCAATGGTATGTCCACGTGCTGGGGGCCCGGGTTACATTCCAAGGCTCGTTTCGCGGCTCCACGGTGTACTACCTGGACATCGCCGGAACGACCTTCGTTGTTTTCGGGCAACTGGAGAACGATGCGGCACCGGTTCCGGGCACCGTGGCCCCGAAGACCGGTGTTGACCATTTTGGGTTTTCGGTAGGCAATCTGGCGGAAACCATTGCCGAGCTGAAGGATCTCGGCGTCAGAATCCTGGAGGGACCGGTCCTCGTGCGGTCGGGCTTGCAGATCGCCTATATCGAAGGACCGGACCATATCCGGATTGAACTTTGTGAACGGAACGGTTGATGCCGCAAGAGGCGGAAGGAGACGACCATGGAGTACCGGTTTCCCTATGACGATTTCGATCCGATCGAGATCCCCGACCGCCAACTGTCCGGCGTCTATTCCATTGGCGCGGCCGGCGGTTCCCGGCGCCCCCCCGGGCAGCTCATCGCCGATGCGCTGACGAATCCGATCGGGTCGCCACGGCTCAAGGACCGGGTTCGACTCGGCATGAAGGTGTTGATCGTTGTGGACGACAACACGCGATCGACGCGGACCGAATTGATGTTGGCGGCGGTGATCGCCGAACTATCGGGCGCCGGGCTTGTGGATCACGACATTCAGGTGCTGGTGGCCCTCGGCACCCATCGTCCGATGAGCCGTCTCGAGATGGAGCAGAAATACACACCCGGCATCGTTGCCAGCCATCGATTCATCCTTCCCAATTGGCAGAACGCTGGCGATTTCGAGATCGTCGGATCATCGGGGGATTTTCCGGTTCGCATTCATCGCGAACTGTTGAAGGCCGATTTCGTCATCGGCGTCGGGCAGACCGTGCCGCATCTGATCGCCGGTTTCGGCGGTGGGTGCAAGATCATCAATCCCGGCTGCGCGGACGCTGAGACGATCGGGCGCATGCATTGGCTGTGCAGTACGGCTGAGGATGGGCGGCTGTTTGCCGTGCGTGACAACCCGGTTCGCCGGGTTATCGACGAGGCGGGCCTCAAGGCCGGCCTTAAGTTCATCATCAACGAGGTTCCCGGAAAGGACGACGCCATCGCCGGCGTGTTTGCCGGCGATCCCATTCTGGCCCACCGCGCGGCGTGCGACTTTGCCCGGTCCTCGTGTACGGTCGCCATCTCCGAACTCGCCGACATTGTGGTGGCCGATCCGTATCCGTCCGACCTGGATTTTTGGCAATCGCTCAAAGGGTTGAACGCGGCTTGCAGCGCGTTGCGTCCGGGCGGCACCGTGATCTTCGTGGCGCCCTGCACGGAAGGGGTGTGCCCGTCGCACCCCGAGATTGCGGCCATCGGTTTCAGGCATCCGGCCGGCCATATCGAGAACCTGGTGGCGACCGGCCGGCTCTGTCCGATCCCGGCGGCGGCCATCTGGCTGGGCGCGCGGATGCTCGAACGGGCGAATGTAATTCTGGTGACAAAGGGTGTGTCGGCGGCTGAGGCCACGGCCTTGGGCCTCGAGCATGCGTCCGACCCGGCGACGGCGCTGGCGCTGGCGCTCCGGCGGCATGGCGCCGAGTCCCGCATCAACGTGCTGCACAAGGCGGCCAAGATGATCTGCTCGGTTGGCGGCACGGACAACAGAAGAGGAGTTCGCTTATGAGTGGAACGGCACAGACAGTCTCAAGCATTCATCACATCCGGTTCAATGTGCCGGACGAGAAGACGCTGACCGCCTACCTGCACACGAAGGGCATTGGAAAGACGTAGGAGGGCACGGGGATCCGCGAGGGATCCTACGGGGCGAACTACGATACGGAGAAACGGGTCGGGTTTGTTGTCGAGATTCTACAACCCGCCCTTGGCAGCGATGGTCGGACCCCGGGTGTTGTGAAACAGGAGACGAAAGAATCATGAGCAGTCAACCGTTCGATCTGACGGGACGTACGGCTCTCGTAACGGGAGCGAATCGCGGACTCGGGCGGCGTTTCGCTTTGACCCTGGCGCGGGCCGGAGCGGATGTGGTCATTACGGCGCGCCGGGCGGACGCGCTGGCGCCGGTGGCGAATGAAATCCAGACGATGGGTCACAAAGCACTGTGTCTGGAACTGGATGTCACGGATCACGCCAGTATCCGGCGGATGGCAGCGGCAGTGGACGCTGCGGGCTGGAAGATCGATATCCTTGTGAATAACGCCGGCTGCAATATCCGAAAGCGGGCGCTGGATATCACGTGGGAGGACTGGAACCAGGTGCTGGACACCAATCTGCGCGGCGCGTTTTTCGTGGCACAGGCAATGGCCCCGGGGATGATCGCACGCCAATATGGCCGTCTCATCAACATGGGCTCGTTGACCTGCGTGTTCGGCTACTCCGGGATCGCGCCATACTGCGCCAGCCGCGGCGGTATGAAACAACTCACCATGAGTCTGGCCGACGACTGGGGTGCCTACGGCATCACCGTCAACTGCCTGGCGCCCGGGTGGTTCCAGACCGAGCAGACGGCTGCGCTCTACGAGAATAAGGAATGGCTCGCCTACCTGTGCGATCGTCTGCCGTTGAAGCGGCCCGGGCAGGTCGAGGAACTGGATGGTTCGCTGCTGTTTCTGGCCTCGGAGGCCAGTTCGTATGTCACGGGCCAAACCCTGCTGGTGGATGGCGGAATGTCCACCGGGGCGACACGGGCAATGGTGAAGAATCTGACCCCCTCCCCGGGTGCGCACTCATAACGAAGGAAATGTGAAGATGATTTCGCATGATCGAGTTCGCTGCGCGTTGAATCATGAGGAGCCGGATCGCGTTCCCATGGATCTTGGCGGCTCAGTCGTGACGTCAATTGCCTTATCGGCGTACGGCGTGCTTCGTGAACATCTCGGCTTGCCGCGCCGGGATATCCGGGTACTGGAGACCGTTCAGCAGATCGCCGGCGGCATCTTTCAAGAAGGCTGGCTTGGCCGGGAGACGGTGGATCAACTGACGGATGTCGCGGGGCGTGTCAAGTGAAAGGCAAACAAGTCAGGAAAGAGGAACAGCTATGAAGAAGATCACGTCAACGGCAAACACAGCATGGTCTGATGTAACGATAATTGAATCTCCGGAGCCGACGCTTACCTACCGTTCCGGGATGGTGGTCTACGAGGAGTCGCTCACGGGCGGACGTTTCGTCGGCCGCGGCTGGAACGGGGCTGGGCTGGTCAACTTCTACGACGGTCGTGTGCAGCCGGGTAACGACGAGATGTCGCACGCGTTCCGGCTGGAGATTGACGGGCAGTTGTTGATGTCGGACTGGGAGTGGGCGGGGTTTGAAGTCAAGCGCCGGGACCAGCCCGTGGCGGCCATGGGCCGGCCCTTTGACTGTCATGCAATCGTCACGCTCCGGCACAAGTTGCGTCCGGTGTCGGTGAAGGTTCATACGGGGCTGGACGGCACGGCGGTGCTGACCCGCTGGCTGGAGATCACGAACACCGGCAAAGCCGTCGCGGCGGTTGCGGTTGCGGACACCTGGAGCGGCCGCATGCAGACCACGGCACGCTGGCGCGAACGGCTGGCGTCGGGCGCCGCGCTCTATTCGGTCGGATATATGGCCAACCCGCATTGGGGGAATGAGGGCGACTTCCGCTGGATGGATCTGCCCGACGCCGGCTACGTCATCGAGGGGCGCTACGTGCGCGACCGGTACCGTCATCCGATGTTCGTGCTCCGCAACAACGCAACCGGCGAGCATTTTGTCGGCCAGTTCGCCTGGTCCGGCGGCTACGTGTTCCGGTTCGATCTCGATGCGTCGCCTGCCACTTCAGATGCGGCGGCGCATCTGGCATTCCGGGCCGGGATCCATGGCCCGGCGCCTCAACGCACGCTGACTCCGGGCGAGACCGTCAGCACGCCGGAGCTGCACCTGGGCATGACGTTCGGCGATCTGGATGCCGCGATTCAGGCGATGCACGGGCATATCCGCCAGACGGTGTTCATGCCGCAACCGCGCGGGCGCGGGTGTTGGATTGAGAGCGGGATCGGTCCGGAAATCGAGATCACTGAGGATCAAGTCTGGCACGCCATCGACTGCGCGGCGGAGGTGGGCGCGGAGGTTTTCTTCATCGATGCCAGTTGGTATGGAGCGCCGTACAGTCAATGGTGGAACACGGTAGGAGACTGGGAATTCAACCTGAAGCGTTTTCCCAAGGGCGTCGCGGCGTTTCGCGACAAGGTCAGGGCGGTCGGCATGTTGTGGGGCCTCTGGATGGACGCGGAACGGATTGGATCGGAAAGTCGCATTGCCAAGGCGCATCCCGAATGGGTGATGCGCGGGTTCGACGGCCAGGAGATCGGCGCCATGCTCGATCTGACCAATCCCGCGGCGGCGGCATGGATGGAGGAGCAGATTGCCTCGGTCATCGAGGGCAACGATCTCGACTTCTTCCGCCTGGATTACAACACCCACGGTTGCGGGCGCATCGAGCGGAACGGTTTCGTCGAGAACCACTACTGGCGCTATTACGAGGCGCAGTACGCCATCTATGACAGGCTGCGCGCGCGATTCCCGAAGGTGATCTTCGAGAACTGCGCTGGCGGCGGCGGGCGAACCGACATCGGCATGGTGCGGCGCTTCAGTCACACCTGGGTCACGGACTGGCAGATCGCGCCGCGGTCGTTCACCATCACCAACGGCATGACCATGGCGCTGCCGCCGGAATCGGTGGATCGGCTCATTGGCGGGCAGAGCGGGCATACGGCGGCGGAACTCGACTTCCAGTGGCGCCTGCTGCTGTTCGTCCGGCCCACCTTCGGCTTTCTGAAACCCATGGGTTCCGAGTGGAATCCGGCGCTTCTTGCGCGACTCAAGCACTGGGTGGCGCTCTACAAAGACTTCGTACGGCCATTCATGCCGTCGGGGCGCATCTACCATCACACGCCAGTCGCAGCCGGGCCGGAGCCGCGGGGATGGGGTGTGCTGGAACTGGCGTCGGAGGATCGTTCGCGCGCGATTTGCGGGCTGTTTCAACTGGGCGATCCGACGCAGTCGGAGTATTTGCTGCGCCTGCGCGGACTAGATGCTGGTCGCCGCTATCGCGTCACGAGGGACAATACTGGCCAGACCGGCGAGGTGGACGGCTTCACCCTGATGAATCAGGGCCTCACGGTGCGGCTCGAAGGCGCGCTGACGTCGGAACTGCTGATTTGCGAGGCGGTATGAGGTTGGTAACGAAAGGCCAATCACAACGCAGGCAACGAACACAAAGAAAGAGAAACTATTCAGGTACTGCCGAGAGCCGAATGAGATAGGGGGAAATCAGAACATGAAAGAAATTGATTACGCAGCGATCGTGAATGCGGACGAAATGCAGGATGCGCGCCAGTGGCTGGCGGACAGGCTTGATGCCTGGACGGCCGAAGGCTCTCCTCACGCCGCAACGATTGTCTGCAAAGCTCAGGGTTGGGGCACTTTGCAGACAGGCCGGTCGGTGACGGGGGGTGCACTTTGCCTGGATGGAAGGACCTACAATGCGGGGCTGGGAACTCACGCCGACAGCGAAATCGTCGTGCGGCTGCCGGTTGGCGCTCGACGGCTGACCGGTTTGTGCGGTGTGAATGACAGCCCGGATACACGGCTGAGATCCAAGGATCTGGTGTTTAGCGTGGAGGCTGGTGGTAAAGAAGTCTGGCGGAGCGGCCCGCAAACTGTTGCCGACAAGCCAGCGCGCGTGGATGCACGGCTCGGCGGCTGCCGGGAGTTCACGTTGAAGATCAAAGGTGTGGTTGACTGGGGGCATGCGAACTGGGTGGATCTGAAGGTGACCCTGACCGATGGCACAAGCATGGTCATCGGCAAGCCTTCCGACGTGCACGGGTTCAGCTTCACCTACGGCGGCAAACCGTCTGCGGCGTTTCTGGCAACGTGGAAGCTGAAGAAGCAGCGGCTGCCGGAGAAGGACGGCGTCATCCTGCACCGAATCACACGCACGGACCCAAAGACCGGGTTGGCGGTGATCGGCGAGATCAAGGAGTACACCCGGTTTCCTGTGGTGGAATGGGGAATCCGGCTGAAGAATACGTCGAAGCAGAAGACCCCGGTTCTGGAGGCTATTCGGTCTCTGGATGCGACGCTGCACATCGGATCGTTTCCATACTTGAACCACTGGAACGGGGATTACTACTCACCCGACGGCTATGAGCCGTTCCGGGTGTCGCTGGCGCATGGGGAGGAGTATCGGTTCTCGCCGATGGACGGCCGCCCGACGGATCGCGCCTGGCCGTATTACAACCTCGAATGCCCTGACTCCAATCGGGGCGTGATCGTCGTGATCGGCTGGTCGGGCCAATGGGCGTCCTGCTTCCGCGGTCTTGGCAACCAGCACATTCAGGTCACCGCCGGCCAGGAACTGACGCATTTCAAACTCCTGCCGGGCGAAGAGGCACGGACGCCGCTGTCGGTGCTGATGTTCTACCGCGGCGACCGGACGCGCTCGCAGAACCTCTGGCGGCGCTGGTTCCTTGCCCACAACATGCCCCGTCCGGGTGGGCGACCGATGCAACCGCATCTCGCCTGTTGCGGCACGGACGAAGGCGAGGAGTTCACTGGCGCCACGGAAGAGAACCAAGTCCGGTACATCTCCAAGTTCAATGAACGTGGCATACATCCGGACGTCTGGTGGATTGACGCCGGTTGGTATGAGTGCCGCACCGACAAAGGTCTGGGTGAACGGCGGTGGTACCTGACCGGGACCTGGAAACCAGACCCGGCCCGGTTTCCAAGGGGATTGAAGCCGATATCGGACCATGCTGCCAAGGCCGGCGCCGATCTGTTGTTGTGGTTTGAACCGGAACGGGCTACGGAAGGATCTGAACTGGACGTCAAACATCCGGACTGGTTGCTGACGGACGGCAAGGGGTGGTACGGCAGCAGGCTGCTGAATCTGGGCGATCCGAATTGCCGGAAGTGGCTGACCGATCGGGTGTGCCGACTGATCCGGGATAACGGGATCAAGATCTACCGACAAGATTTCAACTTCGAGGCCCTGCCGCGTTGGCAGGCCGATGAAGCAGATGACCGCCGCGGCATGACCGAGAACTTGCACGTGCAGGGCTACCTCCGATACTGGGACGATCTGTTAGCCCGAAATCCCGGGTTGTGGATTGATTCGTGCGCCTCCGGCGGCCGTCGAAACGATCTGGAAACCATGCGCCGCGCCGTGCCGTTGCACTACACCGATTACGGTTACGGGGATCATCCCGTGAAGCTGGCCTTTAACCGCACGCTGTGCGAGTGGATACCCTACTTCAAGGAGTTCTCGCTTTCTTGGGATCTGGCGGGCAATTCGAGATTTGACCCTCAGGTGGACAGCTTCTCGTTCCATTGCGGCATCGCGCCCATGTTGTTTGCGACGCTCGACATTCGCAGGGACGATTATGACTTTGCGTTGGCCTCTAAAATGATCGGCATCTGGCGTCGGCTTGCCGACGTGATGTTGCATGGCGATTACTACCCGCTCACGCCTTATCATCGTTCGCCGGGCCAATGGGTAGCGCGGCAGTTCGACCGGCCGGAGGAAAGACGCGGCTTTATCCAGGGGATCCGGCTCCCGAAAGCCCCGGAGGAAACCCTGGTTGTGTACCTGCGGGGCCTTCGTTCTGATGTCGTGTATCGGTTCGAAAATCCGGAAACCGGCGAGATTCGGGAGTTGACCGGTGCCGCGGTACAACAGCACGGTTTTGCCTTTGCGCTGCCGCAACGATCGGGATCCATCTGGTTTTACCAACAGGAACGAGTTGAATGAGAAGCGATAGGACTAAAATGCATTCGCAAGCACGACTTCTGCGATTCAAAGCGCAGGACTTGGAGGACTTCTGCCGCGACGTCTTCATCTCCTGCGGCTTGAACCAGGAACAAGCCACGCAATCGGCGGAAGTGATGGTGGCCGCCGACGTGCGCGGGATTCCTTCGCACGGCATTGGCCGGCTGTGGCGGTATGTGAACGGACTGAAATCGGGGCTGATGCTGGTGGATGCGAAGCCGGAGATCGTGGCCGACACTCCGGGCTCGCTGGTCATTGATGCACACGGCGGCATGGGGTTTCCCGTGAGTGTGGACACGATGAACCGGATCATTGAGAAGGCGGCGTCCAACGGGTCGGCCTTCGGTTGCGTGCGGGATTCGAACCACTTCGGCATTGCGGGCTTCTACGCCATGCAGGCCCTGGAGCACGACATGATCGGAATTGCAGCAACCAACACGGCCGCTCTTGGGCTGCCGACGTTCGGGCGGCAGGTGATGTACGGCACGAACCCGCTGGCATTTGCCGCGCCGGCCGGGGAGGAAAAGGCCTTTGTGCTCGATATGTCCACCACGGTGGTGACGCGCGGGAAGATCGAGGTGTACGATCGCCTGAACAAGCCGCTGCCAGAGGGTTGGGCCGCCGGGAGCGACGGCCGGCCCACGACGGATGCGCACGCGATGATTGACAACCTGCTGCACCGGCGCGGGGGCGGCATCTTCCCGCTCGGAGGCGAGGGGGAGCAGTTCGGTGGGTACAAGGGATATGGATTGGCTGTCATGGTGGATATCCTGTGCAGCGTGCTGTGCGGGGCTTCGTTCGGCCCGCAGGTGAGCGATACCGCCACGAGTTCGGCTCGCGTGAGCCACTTCTTCGGCGCCATCAAGATCGGTGCCTTCCGCGATCCGGCCGAGTTCCGCAAGGATATGGACAAGATGCTGCGAGACCTGCGGCTCAGTCCTCCGGCAGTGGACGCGGAGCGCGTGTACTTTGCCGGGCAGAAGGAGTTTGAGCACGAAGCCGCAGTGAAGCGTCTGGGCGTGCCGCTCTTTGCGGAAACCGTGGCGTCGCTTGAGAAGATCAGCCGCGAGATAGCGGTGCCGATGCCCCGGGCGTTGGAGAAGTGATGAAAACGAAGGATGCAATTATGAGCAACAGGATGGAAAAGGTTGTCAGACTGTTCGTAACCAGTGGATTGTTGATGGCCTTGTGTACCGGTCAATCGCTGGGAGATGATGTCATGAAGAGCTGTACCGTTCAGACGCTGAGTGGTTCCTGGAAGATCGCGGCTGACCCGGAGAACAAAGGTCGCGAGGAGAAATGGTTCGAAGCGGCACGCGCCGATGCCAAGGATGCCCCCGTGCCCGGCATCATCCAGCAGGTGTTGCCGGCGTATCACGGCGTCGCCTGGTACTGGCATACCTTTCGGCTCATTCGCGCTCCCGTCGGGGACCGCGTCTTCATCCGTTTCGGCGCGGTGGATTACCTGGCGGATGTGTGGGTTAACGGCAAGCATGCCGGCTCGTACGAGGGCGGCGAGGCGCCCTTCGAGTTCGATGTCACCGAAGTGCTCAAGCCCGACGGCGACAACGTCGTCGCCGTGCGCGTGCTCAACCCAACGGAGAGCCCGATCGACGGCATCGTGCTCAGCCAGACGCCGCACCGCAACAAGGTTGTACCCCCGCAGGCGGGCAGCGGGTTCAACTATGGGGGAATCATGTACCCCGTGCAGCTACGGTACCTGCCGGCGGTGCATGTGGCTGACCTGTTCGTCCGCCCGGACCCGAAGAGCGGCCGCATCGCCGTGTCGCTGACCGTCCGCAACAGCGGCAACGTACCGGCCGGTGGACAGGTTTCTCTCAGCGTGGCCCCGGCGGCCGGCGGCGACGAACTACAGGGGCTCCAGAAGACGACGAACTTCCCGTCCGGCAGTTCCACGCACGAACTGAACCTCGATATTGCCCAGCCGCGGCCGTGGAACCTGGACGACCCGTACCTCTACCGCGTCACGGCTACTATTTCGACCGGTGACCAGCGCGTGCATGAGTACTCGGTTCGTTGTGGTTTCCGCGACTTCCGCGTGGTGGACGGCTACTTCCATCTCAACGGCAAGCGCCTCTTCCTCAAGAGCACGCACACCGGCAACCACGTGCCGATCGGCCAAACTGTAGCCGTGCTGCCGGATCATGTCCGGCGCGATGTGATCAACGCCAAGGCGTCCGGGTTCAATTGCGTGCGCTTCATCGTCGGCATGGCGTGGCCGGAGCAGCTCGATTTCTGCGACGAGATCGGGATGCTGGTGTACGAGGAGTGCTACGCGAGTTGGTGTCTGTGCGACTCGCCGAAGATGGCTGAGCGGTTCGACCGCAACACTTCCGATATGATTCTGCGCGACCGGAATCACCCGAGCGTGGCCATCTGGGGATTGCTGAATGAGACGAAAGACGGTCCGGTGTTTCGTCGGGCGGTCGAGTTTCTGCCGAAACTCCGTGAACTCGATGTGACACGGCTGGTACTCCTCGGCAGCGGGCGGTGGGACGGGCAATGGGCCATCGGGTCGGCCAGTAATCCGGGCAGCGACCAGTGGGAGCACGTCTGGGGCGTTGAGGGGCAAGCCGGCGGCCAGGAAGCGTTAGGCGACGGCGGCTACGTGGGTCAGGCCGGTGATGCGCACTACTACCCTCAAACTCCGCAAACTCCGCAAACGGATCGCTTCATTCGCGAAATGGGGCGCGACGGCAAGCCGGTCTTCCTCTCCGAGTATGGGATCGGCAGCCTGTTCGACGTGATCGGCGAATGGCGCGGGTTCGAGCAGGCTGGCGCGCGCCCCGATCTGGAGGATGCCGCGAGTGTAAAGCACCAGAGCGAGGCGCTGGCGGCTGACTGGAAGCGGTTGGGCTTCGACGATGTCTATCCGTTCCCCGAGGATCTGCTGCGCGAGAGCCAGCGCCTGCACGCACGCCAGCGTACGCTGGGGTTCAATGCGATCCGATCCAACCCGAAGTTCTGCGGCTACAACCTCACGGGCATGCTGGATCATGGCATGACCGGGGAGGGGCTATGGACGTTCTGGCGGCAGTGGAAACCGACGACATTCGACGCGGTCAGCGACGGCTGGTCGCCTCTGCGCTGGTGCCTGTTCGCCGATCCGCTGCACGGCTATTCCGGGCGCGAGATCACGATCGAAGCGGTGCTGGCCAACGAGGAGGTCCTCAAGCCGGGCCAATATCCCGCGCGGTTCCGGGTGATGGGGCCGGCGGGCCTCGTGTGGGAAAAGTCGATGGTTCTCACCGTGCCCGAATCCAACCCGTTCGCCATTTCCGCCATCCGCGAGACGATCAAGCTGGAAGGCCCGGCCGGCCAATACACGTTTGCCGCGTCGCTTGAGCGCGGCGGTGCGGCCACTGGGGGACGTTTGACTTTCTACGTTTCTGATCCGGCGACGCTGCCGAAGCTGCAGGGAACCGTCGCGACCTGGGGTCTCGACGCGAAAGCACAACAGTGGCTGATCGCCCACGGCTTGAAGGTCACGGTGATCGAAGCCGTTGTTCCCGAGGATGCGAAGCTGATCCTGGTTGGCATGCCCGGCAACGCGGGCGATGCCAAGGTGTGGGAGGAACTCAAGCAGCGCATGTCCGGTGGCGCCACGGTGCTGTTTCTCGGTCCCAAGCTCTTCATCGAGCAGGCTGCCGCGAAGGCCTGGTTGCCTCTCAAGAATACGGGCAGTTGCTACACGTTCTACGACTGGCTGTACCACAAGGAGTGCGTGGCGGGGCGTCATCCGGTTTTCGAGGGTCTGCCCGGTGCCGGCATCATGGACATGGACTACTACGGCCCGGTCATTCCGCACGAGGTCTTCGCGGACATCGACACACCCGATCAGACGATCGCTGCGGCGTTCGTGACGGGATATCACGGCATTCCCGACGGCTACGGGTGCCGCATCCTGATCGGCGCCTGGCGCAGCGACGAGGGCCGGTTTATCCTCAGCACGCCGTACATCCTGGAGAACCTCGATGTACATCCAACGGCCGACCGGCTGCTGGCCAATCTGGTGCGATACGCGCTTGCCGGGAACCCAGAAAAGTGAACGCTGTGCCCACGACAAAGAGATCGTTATGATAGATTCGAAAACAAAAGAAGGAGATTCGATGAAAATGAATGGCACATCTATCGTGATCGCGGCATGCGCATTGGCGGGGTTGCAGAGCGGTCTTGCTCAGACGAACGACATTCGGTTAGGCAACATGAAAGCCGGGAAGATTCTGTTTCTCGGCAACAGCATCACGGCTGTCCCGCTAGCCGAGGGGAAACCCTGGTGGGGCGCCTCCGCCAGCGACGCGGCCAAAGACTACGCGCACGTGCTTGCCGCCGCCATCGAAGCGAAGACCGGCGGCAAGTTGTCCCTGCTCCCCACCACCGGGCAGTATACCAAGCCCGACGGCAGCGTGGACCAGAACGACTCGAACGTCATCAATAGCGCCGACGTCTTCGAGCGCGGCTACGCCTCCTACAACGCCGCGAAGATAGCGAAGCAGCTCGCTTGGAAGGCCGACATTGTCATTTTGCAGTTCGGCGAAAACATTCCGCCGGCGCCCTTCAACGCTGACGTCTTCAAGACCGGCTTGAAGAAGCTCGTGGCCGACCTCAAGGAAAGCAGCAATCCGCATATTTTTGTGACCGGCTACATTCTCGGAGCGAATGCGGTCATTGACGAGATCAAACGCGGCGTCTGTGCGGAAGATCCGCCCCATCGCGTCTTTGTCGACATGAGTGGCGTGGGCAAGGATTCCGCGAACATCGGCGCACTCAGCCATCCCAGCGACAAAGGCATGGCGCTGATCGCGCAAACGTTGCTGAACGCGATTTTGGCGCATTCGGCCACCGTCGCGTCGGCACCTCTTACGGTATCGCCGCCGGCTGCCGGAATCCGGAAAGATGTCGGCAAGTTCTTCGCTGTCGATCCGGCGCAGGTCAAGGTCGGCGGGGAGATAGGGCGGCGCATTGATCTGGCGATCCAGAAGAATCTTCTCGCCATTGAAGTCGAGAACCAATTTCTCCAGCCATTTCGCCAAAAGCAGAGTCGGGCGATGGACTACGTCGGGATCGGCAAACTGATAGACGCCACGGTGAGCTTTGCCCATTACAGCAAAGACCCCAAGGTGGTCGAATTGAAGGATCGTCTGGTCAAGGAGCTGCTGGCCACCCAGCTTGACGACGGCTATCTCGGATCTTTTCCAGCCGGGGCGAGAATTGCCCAGCTCTTCGATGAGCATGAGATGGCCTACAATATCCACGCACTGGTAAACAACTACCGCTATTTCCGAGACCAGCCGTCGCTCGACGCCGCCCGCACGCTGGCTGACTATTACGTCAAGAACCACAAGAACGCCGTTGCCACACGGGATCCGAAGCTGGTATGCAAAATCGACATCGAACGCGCTCTGATTGCGCTGAGCGAAGCCAGCGGCGACGCTCGATATCGAGATTACATCGTCGAGCGGCAGGACCAGCCGACGCTCGACGTCGCTCGCTTTGACGATCTGTGTCACTGGAAGTTGCCGATCGATGTTGTGGGCTCAGGCCAGTTAACCAGCCCCCAAATCCATGCGTACACGGTCATGAACATCTGTCTGGCGCAGTTGGATTTGTACCGCGTGCAACCGGATGAGGCGCTCCTGACCCAAAGCCATCTTGTCCTTGACCATCTGACCAGGCATGACGGCTTAGTGATCTCCGGAACGTGCAGTCTGAAAGAGCAGTTCAACAATAACCAGGAAACGCAGGGCGGTGTGGG
>Ga0268276_1000499_pt1 | contig 46454 bp, 53 predicted proteins | sample saktaG_4_FD_190145 | JGI IMG/M metagenome (GOLD analysis project Ga0268276, IMG submission 190145) | Saline water microbial communities from Sakinaw Lake, British Columbia, Canada - sak_2010_1_5_45m | ecosystem: Environmental > Aquatic > Non-marine Saline and Alkaline > Saline ...
TTGAACAGTAAGATCAAAGATTTATTACGAATTCATCGAGGGTATTCTAAGAAATTAAGAAACAAAATTATTGATGAAATTTTGTCAAAAAACTGAAAAATAGCAACACAAAAAAGGTATTAACCCATTTTTAACAATATTTTTTGGCATAACGCCCAAATTACTAACTTATAAATTAACATAATTTTTCGTCCCATTTGTACCTCAGTTTATAGCTGGATTTAATACTAAATTTATATTAAGTCATTCAGATATTTTAAATTTCTTTTGTCAAATTTTTCTTGAAAGGGTTCTCATTTTTCACCTCCTCGTATAATTACTATTTCAGGATTTTCATTATATTTCTCAAATACGAAAAATTCCTCATTATCTCTCGCAATATAATCAACATTATGCTCAATATTTTTACTATGTTTCCAGTCATTCATATCAAGAACAATAGTATAAAAATTTCTTTTAGAATAAGGATATCTCTTTATCGAAAACAGCAACAAGTTATTCAATTCTAATACATTATTAAATTCATCATAATCATAGAATTTATTATCTATTTGTTTAATATATTTCTCATACCTAAAAGTAATATTTTCCTTTCTAACTTCTTTTGGAGAAAGATTTATTAATTTGGAATATTGCCCTTTTGCAGTATGTGTTTGTAAAAACAGTTCATTATCATTCACAAAATCAAAAGATTGATAAGAATTATCTTCAAAATAAAGAAGATTTCCAGCAACATCAAAAACATATAATTTCGAAAAAGCTACACCACTACATATAGCAATTCTATTATCTTCAGATTTTACATTGAAAAATTCATCAAAATCTTGTCTCAAAGCAACTTCATATTCGCAAAGAGTAGCAACATTTTCATTTTCCAGTTTTAAAAACCTAAAATAGTTAAACCAATCATTATCCTTTCTTTTTGCAATATACGCAAGGATATGGTTGCCTGATACAAATTTTAATCTTACATTTACAACATCCATATTATCAAAATTATCAAAGCCCTTGATGTTAACCAAAGTACCATTAGTTTTATAAAGTTCAAATTCAGAAGTTCTATAATCGGAAGTTATTGATGCTTCTTTATAAAGATATTTCCCATCAGGAGATGGTATCAACCAGGTCCCTTCCAATATTTTTGTGAAAAGCACATTACCTTTTTTTGATAGAATTGTATTTATAATTCCATAAAAGCCAGTAGGTTTAGCAAACTCCATTTGAGGAGATATGTAAAGACAAATCGTCTCTCCGTTATCTGCTACCTCGCAATCCATAGATTTCACTTTATGAAAAGAACCATACAATTCTACTTTATCAAAATCTTTCGTCCATTTCAGATTTCCTTCAATATCAAAGTAATATACTTTAAATTTGTCTCCAATTTCAGTAATTGCAACAATATTACCACTATCTTTTGCAACTGCATAAGCTCGTCCTATTCCTTCAAGCGGTATTAGTTTTTGTAAAGTATAGTCAGGGAGGTATTCTTCAATAAATTCATCTAAACTGATTGGTTCTGTGGAAAATTCTTCTAATGCAAATAACAAACTTATACTGCTTAGAAGAATTATACAGGATATTAAAATAATCTTTTTCATGATTACTCCTTTTTGTTTAGTTTAGTAATTTTTGTTTATCTTTTTATTCTCAACAATATTTTTTGGCATAATGCCAAAATTTGTATAATCCTTTTTTCATATTTTAACCTCAGTTTATAGCTGGATTTAATCCTAAATTTATATTAAGACATTTAGATATTTAAAATTTCTTTTGTTAAATTTTTTCAAAATTTCCGATTGTTGTTTAAAATAATAATAAAAACTTTTCCTAATAACATAATAATATCATAAGTCTAAAATTCACACTTTATCATTATTTTCACCAAAACAAACAGCCCAGGCAGAGGGGAGGCCACCTGGGCTGAGGAGGTCTTTAAAACGATATTACTACCGCTTTAAGGGGGGAAACTTTATATAAAATTAACCATTAAGATTTTTCTTTTTTAAGTGACTCTTCAGGTTTTTCTTCTTTCGGAGATTCAGTTTCTTTCTTAGATTCCGGCTCTTCCTTCTTTTCCTCTTCCGCCTTCTCTTCGACTGCTTCTTCTTCTTTTTCTAGTGGAGCTTCTTCTGCAACTCCCTCATTCAACGCTTCTTCCACTTCTTCCTTGCTCTCTTCAAGATCTTCCTGCTTCTCTTCAATTTCCGGTTCCACAGTCTCGGGAGTTTCTACTTTTTCTTCAATCTCAGGTTTTACTTTTATCTCTTCTGTAACTTCTTCTTTTTTCTCAACTTTAGCTTTTGGTTTCTCTTGTTTTTTCTTCTCTACAGCAGGTTTCTTTGATGTTTTCGGCTTATCGGTTTTTGATTTCTTTTTCTTCTTTGCTGCAATTTCTTCTTCTACAAATTCGACGATTGCTGTAGTAGCCGCATCGCCGATACGGAAGCCAGTTTTGATAACGCGAGTATAGCCGCCACTTCTGTTTTTATACTTTGGGGCTATTTCATCAAAGAGTTTTTTTACCATATCTCTTTTTTTTAAAATTTTATATGCTTGTCTGCGTGCATGAACAGTACCTTTTTTTCCGAAGGTGATCAGTTTTTCTGTTAGACGTCCTGTTTCTTTTGCACGAGCAAGTGTAGTTTCAATTCTCTCATTTTGCAGAAGTGCAATAACGAGATTATTCAAAAGGGCTTTTTTCTGTCCTAATAGTCTGCCAAAGGATGTTGTACCTTTTTTGTGATGTCTCATTTTTGTTCCTCAATTTTTTTGAGAGTTTCAAGTTGCTCATCAATTTTCTTAATATCCATACCAAGTTTCAAGCCATAACGGTCAAGTACTGTTCTTACTTCATCAAGAGATTTTTTACCGAAATTACGCAGGCGAAGGAGCTGGTTCTCTGTTTTTGCAACCAGTTCTTTTACGAATCCTATCTTTGATGCTGCAAGACAATTGCTGCAACGGACACTCAACTCAAGTTCACCAACCTTCATCTTCATAAGTTTTTGAAGATTTTTCAATTCAGGATCGATCTTTTCTCTCTTGATATATTTTGGTTCTTCTTCGAACTGAATAATTGCTTGGAAACAATCTTTTAATATTTTCGCTGAAAGACTGAGTGCTTCTTCCGGCACAATACTTCCATCAGTCCATATCTCTAGGATGATCTTGTCATAGTCGATCTTCTCATCAACTCTTTCTCTGCCGATATTGAAATTTACCTTTCGAATCGGTGAATAAATTGAATCAATGGGGATCATTCCAATCTGTGTTTCTGATGTATCATGCTCATTTTCACGGATATAACCGATACCGTTATTTACCCAGAGTTCCATGTGAAAATCAACATCATCGACAAGTTCAAGGAGATGCAGATCTTTATTTATGATCTCAACAGCTTTGGGTGTGGTGATCTGTCCAGCAGTGATCTTGCCAGGACCTTTTACAGATAATTCGAGCTTTTCTTCTTTGGTGCTGTTAATCTTTAGCACAAGATTTTTCAGGTTAAGAATAAGCTCTATATAGTCTTCACGTGCACCAGGTATCGCAGTATATTGATGCTGGAGTCCATGCACCTTTACAAAACGTACTGCTCCGCCCTGAATTGAAGACAAAAGCACTCGACGGAAGGAATTTGCGACCGTAGTGCCGAGACCCTGTTCAAAGGGACCGATGGTGAATTTGCCATAGGTTTTTGAATAGGTCTTTTCGTCCTTATCAATATATGTAGGCATTTGTATTGGTTCTAAATCAACCATGTGTACTCCTATGTATTATTTAGAGTAGAATTCAATAATCAATCTATGATCAATATCCTGTGGAAGCTGATCAGCGCTTGGCAGAGTTTTCACATAACCCGAAAATTCTTCAGGATGAACCTCAAGCCAGTTAAACTGATCAAGTGACTTATGTGCTTCCATAGCTTCATGGATATTGGGTATTTGTCTACTTTTATTTCTTATTTCGATCTTTTGTCCGGGTGCAACGAGAAAGGATGGAATATCAACTTTCTTTCCATCGACCAGCACATGTCCATGATTCACAAGCTGACGAGCAGCATTTCGTGAGGTTGCAAAACCCATTCTATAAATAGTGTTATCCAGTCGTATTTCTAGAAGTCTTAAAAGATTTTCACCGGTCACACCCTTCATTTTGGATGCTTTCTTGAAATAGTTCTTGAACTGTTTTTCAAGAAGACCATAGGTTCTCTTTGCTTTTTGCTTTTCACGAAGATGGATCGCATAGTCGCTCAATTTTGCTCGATATCTTCTTTTACTCTCTCCTGGAGGAGTATTCCTGCGTTCAATACTGCATTTTTGAGTGTAACAACGTGCACCTTTCAAAAAGAGTTTAACACCTTCTCTTCTACATAATTTACATTTTGATCCTAAAAATCTAGCCATTCTGAATCCTCTTAAATTCTTCTTCGCTTGGGTGGACGACAGCCATTATGAGGAATGGGAGTCGTATCAAGAATTGACAATACATTCAAACCTTCTGCTTGAAGTGAACGAACTGCAGAATCTCTTCCGGAACCGGGTCCACTCACGCGAACATGTATATTTCTTAAACCCATATTCAACACTTTGGCTGCGATGTCCTTTGCAGTCTGCTGAGCTGCATAGGAAGTGCTTTTTTTGGAATTCTTGAATCCATTCTTTCCACAGCTTGACCAGGTGATCACATTACCCTTCTTATCAGTAATTGTGATAATAGTATTATTAAATGTTGCCTGGATATGGGCAATGCCGTCAGTTTCCTGAAGACGTACTTTCTTTTTTCTTACTGTTTTTTTCTGTTTGCTTTTTACTGCCATCTTTTCTCCTGCTATTTCCTACCGACTCGGCTACTTCGAGGACCTTTTCTTGTACGGGCATTTGAATGTGTACTTTGTCCGTGAACAGGAAGGCCGATACGATGACGCAAACCACGATAGCAACCGATCTCCATGAGACGTTTGATATTCATGGTTCTTTCTTTACGCAGATCACCTTCGATCATATAATTATCTCTGATGATATCACGCAGTTTAATAACGTCCTGATCAGTAAGATCTTTTACTTTTTTATTGATATCGACACCGGCTTTCCCCAGTATCGCATTAGAGGTTGAGCGACCTATACCAAAAATATAGGTCAAGCCAATCTCTATTCGCTTTTCACTTGGTAAATCAACACCTGCTATTCTTGCCAAAATGCCTCCTATCTTAACCTTGTCTCTGTTTATGTTTTGGATTTGATGAACAAATTACATATATGCGCCCTTTGCGCTTTACGATTTTACAATCTTTACAAAGTTTCTTTACTGATGCTCGTACTTTCATAAAAAAAATCCTCTATATTATTTATAACGATAAACAATCCGTCCCTGGTTAAGGTCATAAGGAGAGAGTTCCATCTTTACCTTATCACTCACAAGAATACGGATATAGTGCATTCTCATCTTACCGGAAATATGGGCATGTACTTTATGACCATTTTCCAGTTCCACGATAAATTTCGTACCAGGAAGTGCTTCAACGACTGTGCCGTCAACTTCTATGAGGCCATCTTTAGCCATCATGAGCTCCTTGTTTTCGTTAAAATTTCCGGTTCATTCTCTGTGATAAGAATGGTGTTTTCGAAATGTGCAGATGGTGAACCATCCATTGTGTAAAAAACCCATTCTTTTTCTACAGTTTTTGAAGTTCCAATATTGAACATCGGCTCAATAGAAATGGTCATGCCCGGTTTGAGCATAGGTCCTGTTCCTTTTCTGCCGACATTTGGTATCATAGGGTCTTCATGCAGAGTCCTTCCGATACCATGTCCTGTGAGCCATTCTGCAACATACAATCCGTTATCCATCGCAGTTTTTTCAATTGCTGCAGAAATATCTCCAACCCTATTGCCGGGTTTGCACTGTGTGATGGCATTTTCAAGGGCTTGCTTTGTACAATCAAGAAGGGATTGAACTTCCTTTGAAATAGTACCAACTACAAATGTACGGGCACCGTCACCACAGAAGCCATTCATTTTTATACCCACATCTATGCCAATTATGTCACTATTTTTTAATACTTTATCTTTTGTCGAATAACCGTGAACGATCTCACTGTTAACTGATGCACAAATCGAATATTCATATGGATCAAGATCGTCCATTTCATAACCTTTGAAAGCAGATTCTGCACCATGCTCTTTTATGATCTCTTCTGCTTTGGCATTCAAATCAAAAGCATTCACACCAGGTTTGACCATGTCGTGCAGTTCATCAAGGATGAGGGCAACAAGAGCATTACTCTCCCTCATGAGTTGGATTTCCCGGGCATTCTTAATCGTGATCATTCTTATTCGAGTATTGTTGCAATCTGTTCGAATACTTCTTTTAGAGAGGTCACACCATTCACTTTGTGAAGAACATTCTTCTTAGTAAAATAATTAATGAGCGGTCCTGCAGTATTATGAAAAACCTTCAACCGATTCTTAATGGTCTCGACTTTGTCATCATCACGAACGATCAGTTCAGTGCTGCATTTATCACAAAGGAAGGAATCTCCCACTTTCTTTTTTGGGACTTTATGAATGAGGTTATAAATGCTTTTACAGTTCGGGCAGTATCGTCGATTTGATAACCGTTTGATGACCTCTTCATCGGGTATATCGACTATAATGGCACATACTTTGGCATTGGTGGAAACATATTCCATATCAAAGAACATTTCCGCCTGATCCTCATTTCTGGGAAATCCGTCAAACAGGGCACCTTCGGCACAATCCGGTTGCTGCACTCTGTTTTTCACCATCTTGATAATAAGATCGTTAGGAACAAGCTCACCCTTGTGCATGAATTTATGGGCTTCAATACCAAGAGGTGTTTCTTTATCAATATTATCACGGAGAATTTCGCCGGTAGAGATATGCGGAATGCGATACTTCTCTTCGATGTATTCTGCCTGTGTGCCTTTTCCTGCTCCGGGAGGACCTAATAACACAACTATGCGTTTTTTCGTGTCGATCACCTTCTTCCTCGCAATTTACCCTTCTTCATAAATCCGTCATAATGACGCATAACAAGATGGGATTCAATCTGCTTCAGTGTATCGAGCGCCACACCGACGATAATTATCAAACCAGTACCTCCGAAATAGAATGGAAGTCTGGCATATCTGATTAGGAATGTTGGTGTAACTGCGATGAATGCAAAGAATATTGCACCGGGTAAGGTGATACGAACAATCACATTGTTTATATATTCGGCAGTTCTCTTACCGGGCTTACGTCCGGGAATGAAGCCGCCATATTTTTTCATATTTGCTGCAATCTCTGTCGGATTGAGCACAATAGCAGTATAGAAGTAGGCAAAGAATACGATCAATATCACATACAGTGCCGTATGCAAAAAAGCACCAGGTGAAAGCCAGCTTGTGAGCATATGCATGAAATCACTATCCTTAAAGAATGTCGTGATCGTTTGTGGGAACATGAGCACGGATTGCGCAAAAATAATAGGAATAACACCTGCGGAGTTTACCTTCAGCGGAATATATGTTGCCTGTCCGCCATAGATCTTTCTGCCTATGACGCGCTTTGCATATTGCACCGGGATCTTTCGAGTCGATTCAGTTATGAAAATAACTGCAGTAGTAGCAAGCACCATAAACACGAGAACCGCAATAGCAAGTATTAGAGGAAGGGTACCTGTTGCAACCATTTTGAACATATTTATAAATCCGTTTGGATATCGAGCAATAATACCAATAAAGATGATGAGAGAAATACCGTTGCCAATACCTTTTTCTGTGATCTGCTCACCAAGCCACATGATGAATATCGTACCGGTAACAAGTGTGAGTACAGTTACAAATTTGAACATAAACCCGGGATATGGAACAACTGCTGCACCGGTAGGAGAAGTAATGCTCTCAAGGAAAGTAGTTATCCAGAACGCATTAAAAGTACCAACAATGAGTGTACCATAACGTGTATACTGGGTAATTTTTTTCTGACCTTCAGGACCCTCTTTTTTGAGCTTTTCAAAATAAGGAATAACTCCACCGAGAAGTTGCATCACAATAGAAGCAGTAATGTATGGCATGATACCCAGAGCAAAGATGGTTGCCTTGCTCAGGTTTCCTCCTACAAAGAGGTCGATCATGCTGAATATGGTATTACCTTGCGTTGCAAAAAATTCTCCAAGCGCTGAGGTATTGATACCCGGGGTAGGAATATGACTACCAAGACGATAAACAATAAAAATACCAAGAGTGAAAAGAATTTTCTTCTTTAATTCAGGAACTTTAAAGACGTTAAATAGTGATTTAAGCACTATACAACCTCTGCTTTCCCGCCAACCTTCTGAATGATTTCAATTGCTTTTTTGCTAAAACAGTTGGCTTTGATTACTTTCTTTTTTTCAAATTTATTTTCCTCATTTGCAAGAACTTTTACCATTTGAACTTTGTGATTTTGAACATCTATAAATCCATATTTCTCCATGAGCTCGATATCAATAATACTTTCATCGATTCCAGCAAGAGTGTTCAATGAGACGATCCTATATTTCTTGGAAAATTTACTATTATTAAAACCCTTTATAGGCAATCTGCGATGTATAGGCGTTTGTCCGCCTTCAAACCAGTTAGGAATACTGGCGCCGCTTCTGCACTTCTGTCCATTCATGCCATGACCGCTTGTTTTGCCTTTTCCTGAGCCATCGCCTTTGCCAAGACGGAATTTTTTCTTACGAGAATTCTGAGGAGGTTTTAATTCATTTAACTTCATTTTGAACCTCTTCTACCTTTGATTTCTTCAACTTTTACTAAATGTGCTACAGTATTGATCATTCCCAAAATTGGAGGAGTATCTTTTTGAATAACAGAATGATGGAGCTTGCGAAGTCCTAATGCTTCTACGGTTCTTCTGGTATTGGGCTTCTGTCCTATCGGGCTTTTCACTAATGTAATTTTAAGTTTCATTTCTCGATCAACCTTTATTTATGATAGAAGTTCCGACAAAGTTTTGCCACGTAGTTTTGCGACTTCTTCATGAGAGCGGAGAGCTTGCAATGCACGAACTGTGGCTTTTACCATGTTGTGTTTTGTGCTAGATCCAAGAGATTTAGTCAGCACATTTTCCACACCTGCCGCTTCGAGGATCGCACGAACCGGTCCACCAGCTATAACACCGGTACCGGGAGCAGCTGGTTTGAGTAGCACTTTACTACCTCTGAATTTGCCAAGGATCATGTGTGGGATCGTACCATTACGAATCGGGAATACGAAGAGAGATTTTCTTGCTTTATCCTTGGCTTTATTTATCGCTGGAATAACTTCATTGGCTTTTCCCATGCCGACACCGACTTTGCCATTTTTATCACCAACAACAACTGTAGCATTAAAGCTGAAGTGTCTTCCCCCTTTGGTCACTTTGGAAACACGGTTAGTATCAACAACTTGTTCATAAACTAATTCGTTTTCATCACGTTTTCTTTCATTTAGCATATGCTCTCCTAGAATTCCAGACCGGCTTTGCGTGCGCCTTCTGCAAGGGCTTTTACACGACCATGGTACTTAAAACCATTTCTATCAAAACAAACTTTTTTTATCTTCTTCTCAAGACATTTCTTGGCAAAAAGCTCACCAATAAGACTTGCTTTTGCAACGGGTTTCATGCCATCTTTTGCCTGCTTTTTATACTCAGGACTTAGAGTAGAAACCGCACAAAGTGTTACACAGTTCTCATCATCAATGACTTGTGCATAGATATGCTTCAAGCTTCTATATACACTGAGACGTGGCTTTTTTGCTGTTCCGGAAATTTTATTTCGGATAGCAACTTTTCGGCGATTTCTTAATAATATATTTTTTCTTACCTTTTTCTTTAACATACCTGCTCCTTAGGCACCTGCTCCGCCAGCAACTTTACCAGGTTTGATACGTATATGCTCATCAGCATAACGAATACCTTTTCCTTTATAACATTCTGGAGGTTTGACATCTCGAATAGCAGCGCAGACAGCACCAAGCATTTCTTTATCATGGCTGCGAAAATCAACGATCGCCTGCAGACCGGATATACTGCTTGCTTCTGCACGACCGATCTTTTCAATTTCGATTTTCACTTCTTTTGGAATTTCAAAATACACATCATGAGAAAAACCAAGAGTGAGTACAAGCCATTTGCCTTTAACCTCTGCCTTGTAACCGGTTCCAACGATCATAAGTTTTTTCAAATATCCATTATGTACACCCTCTACCATATTGGCAACGAGAGATCGGTTTAGACCATGAAGACTTCGCGTCTGCTTTTCATCATCTTTTCGTGTAAAAATTGCTTGATTATCTTTTATTTTAATAGTAATTCCATCATTGAGTGTGCGCTCCAGCGTTCCTAAAGGACCAGTTACTTTAACGTGCTGTCCCTTTATAGCAACTGTAACATTTTCAGGAATAACTATTGGTTCTTTTCCTACTCTGGACATTGACTACTCCTTTACCAAATATTACAGATATACTCGCCGCCAACATTGTATTTTCTGGCATCTCTATCGGTGAGAACACCTTTGTTGGTGGAGAGAATTGCAATTCCTATATGATTTAACACAACGGGAATATTCTTTGAATTAACGTACACGCGCTTACTGGGCTTGCTGACTTTTTTCAAGCCCCTGACCACAGATTCAAAATCATTTACATAGCGAATAAATATCTTTATCTGTTCGAACTTGCGATCTTCTTTTTCAGATGGCTCAAGGATAGAATATTTTGTTATGAAATTCTCCTCGTGAAGGATTCGTATAATATCTTTTTTTAGGTTTGAAGAATCAACTACAACGAATTTCTTCTTTGCCTGAATTCCATTACGGATAACTGTGAGCATTTGTGCGATTGGATCAAAATTTACCATACATCCTCCGACTACCAGCTAGCCTTTTTCACACCGGGTATTTTACCTTCGAGTGCAAGCTTTCTGAAACATAATCTGCAAATACCAAAATCTCGTAAATATGCACGAGGTCTTCCGCACAGTTCACATCTATTATATTCTCTAACTTTGAACTTTTTTTCTCTTTTTGATTTGACAATTAATGCTTTACGTGCCATACAATTCCTTATTATTTTTATTTCTGAGCAAAGGGCATGCCAAGAGCTTTCAGAAGGTTGAATCCTTCTTCATCATTCTTTGCAGTAGTCACAAATGTGATATTTAAACCACGAATTTTATCCACTTTATCATAATCAATTTCAGGAAACACGATCTGCTCTTTTATACCCATTGTATAATTACCGCGTCCATCAAATCCATGAGGAGAAACGCCATTGAAGTCGCGAATTCTCGGAAGCACAATACTGACCAATTTATCGAAGAATTCATACATCATTTCGCCGTGTAGGGTTGTCATCGTACCGATAGGCATACCTTTACGTAATTTAAAATTTGAGATTGATTTCTTTGCATGAGTAATCACTGCATGCTGTCCCGTGATCGTTTCAATTTCCTTACGTGCATTATCCAGTGATGCTCTGTTCTCAGTCGCTTCTCCCACACCAATATTCACCGTTACTTTTTTCAGTTTGGGAACATCCATAACATTGGCATACTCATGCTTTTTTGTAAGCTCAGGTATGATTTCCTTTTTGAACTTTTCTTGTAATCTACTCATTGTTCCTCGTTAGACCATATCACCGCAATTAGTGCAGTATCGAATTCTACTTTTATCATCTAAAATTTTCATTTTGATTTTAGAAACTTTTCCACATTTCGGGCAAATGAACTGAACATTAGAAACATGGATAGGCGCTTCCATCTCAATAACGCCACCGGAAGGATTCTGTTGAGTGGGACGCTGATGTTTCTTGATGAAATTTACCTTTTCCACAATTATCTTGTTCTTCGTGGGGAAAGATTTTAACACATGTCCTTCGACACCTTTATATTCGCCGGAAATAATTCTTACTTTATCATTTTTTTTGATTCTCATATAAAACTCCTACACAACCTCAGGGGCAAGAGAAAGGATCTTCATGAACTTTTTCTCTCGCAGCTCACGTGCAACCGGACCGAAAATACGGGTTCCTTTTGGTTCCATAACCTCATTGATAAGCACAACTGCATTATCACTAAAACGGACATAAGAACCATCCGAACGGCGTACTGCTTTCTTTGTGCGCACGATCACTCCCCTGTGCAAGCTGCCTTTTTTCACATCACTGTGAGGGATAGCAGATTTAACAGAAAGCACGATCACATCACCAAGACTAGCATATCGGCGGCGTGAACCACCCAAAACTTTTATGCATTTCACCACTTTTGCACCTGAATTATCTGCGACTTTAAGAACTGACTCCTGCTGTATCATTAGAACTTCCTAAACTTCCTACTTGCTTCTTTCAATGATTTCGATGAGTTTCCAGCGTTTGGTTTTGCTAACAGGTTGGAATTCTTCAATTTTTACTTTATCGCCGATATGTGCTTCATTATTCTCATCGTGGATATGAAATTTTTTATGTTTTCTAATATATTTTCCATAGAGTGGGTGCTTATATTTTCGCTCAACACGGACCACTACAGTTTTATCCATTTTATCGCTTACTACGATACCGATTCTCGTGGGCTTTTGACGGATTGACATTTTTTCCTTATTCATTGAAACCTACTACTCTTCCTTATTATCCATTGGTTGCTTTTCACGAATAATTGTCTTTACTCGTGCAATATCTCTTCGAATTTCGTGAAGCTTCCAGGGATTTTCCAATCTGTTCGTCACTTTTTGGAGACGAAGGTTGAACAATTCTTCCTGAAGGTCCTGCTCTTTCATATTAAGTTCGGCAAGATTCATTTCTCTGATCTCGTTTGGTTTCAGCATATTAACCTCTCACCTCATCACGAGTTATGAATTTGGTTTTTACAGGGAGTTTATGTCCTCCCAGTTCAAGTGCTCTTTTTGCAACATTTTCATCGACACCACCAAGCTCAAAAAGCACACGACCGGGTTTGACAATTGCAACCCAATATTCAGGAGCGCCTTTACCTTTTCCCATACGAGTTTCTGCGGGTTTAAGAGTTATGGGCTTGTCCGGGAATATTCTTATCCAGACTTTTCCCAATCTTTTCATAAAGTGAGTTATCGCCACACGAGCTGCCTCGATCTGACGTGCAGTGATCCATGCAGTTTCAAGAGTAACAAGACCATACTGACCAAAATTGAGCTTGGAACCTGTATAGGCTTTTCCGCGTCTTTTTCCACGCTGCTGTTTACGATGTTTAACTTTCTTCGGCTGTAACATAAAATAAATACCTTATATATATGATTGCTGATACTCTTTTTTCGTTAGTTCTCCCTTGCATATCCAAACCTTGATTCCGATTATACCATAGCGAGTATGAGCTTCTGATAATGCATAATCAATATCGGAACGAAGGGTATGAAGGGGTGTTCGACCATCTTTATATTCTTCACTTCGAGCAATTTCAGCGCCATGAAGACGTCCACTGGTTTTGATCTTGATGCCTTCAGCACCAGCTGACATTGTACGTTCAATAGCTCTTTTCATTGCTCTACGATAGGAAATTCTATTTTCTATCTGACGTGCGATATCCATACCGACAAGACGAGCATCGAGTTCAGGTCTTTTTACTTCCTGTACATCAATAGCAAGCTTGGCATAGTCATCCTTGGTATTCATGTTCAAAAAAGTTATAAGCTCTTGCTTTACCTTTTCGATCTCGACACCCTTTCTGCCAATCACAATACCCGGACGAGCAGTATGGATCACAATTGTTAATTTATCACTTTTACGTAAAATTACGATTTTAGAGATCATTGCGTCTGATAACCTTTTATTAAGATAATCTTTGATGCGCATATCTTCATAAAAAGTTTCAACATACTCTTTGCGAGTATTTGCGAACCATATAGATTCCCAGTTTTTATTAAAACCTATTCGAAAACCAACGGGATTAGTTTTTTGACCCAATGTGCCTCCTAATCTTCCATTTCATCAGTTACGGATAAAGCAATATGATGAGTTCTTTTGAAGATCATATCAGCTCGACCCATTGCACGAGAGCGCCAGCGTTTCATAGTGATGCCCTCATCTACGGTGATCTTATTTATATATAATTTATCGATTTCGACTTTGCCTGATTTGTTTGCAGCATTTGCCACTGCGGAATCGAGCATTTTAAGAATACTGCGTGCAGCACGCTTCTTTGAGAAATTAAGAATATCTCTTGCATCGCTAACCCGTTTGTTACGAATTAAATCTGCCACAAGACGCACTTTTCTTGGTGAACCTTTTTGATTTTTTATTCTCGCAATCGCTTCCATAATTAACCACGTTTCCTTGCAAGTTTTTCTCTCTTACCTTTATGTCCACGGAACGTTCTGGTGGGAGAGAATTCTCCAAGTTTATGTCCGACCATCGATTCTGTAACAAAAACAGGTACGAACCTTTTACCGTTATGAACTGCAAATGTATGACCAACGAATTCGGGCATAACAGTAGAACGACGGGACCAGGTCTTGATAACCTGTTTCTTATTCAGTTCATTCAACTTTTCTACTTTGCCCATTAAATGCTCATCATAAAAGGGTCCTTTTTTGAGTGACCTTGCCATTAAATATCCTCCGCTTATTTACGTTTCTTCTTAATCACGTATGGATCAGAATATTTCTTTTTCTTTCTGGTTTTGAATCCCTTTGCGAGTGTACCCCACGGAGAAACAGGATGACGACCACCAGATGATTTACCTTCACCACCACCCATTGGATGGTCAACAGGGTTCATGGCAACACCTCTTACATGAGGACGACGTCCAAGCCAGCGTTTTCTGCCTGCTTTCCCATAGGAAATTTTGGAATGATCAATATTGCTGACCTGTCCTATAGTTGCATAACACTCTGCACGAAGAAGCTGAATAGTGCCTGAAGGCATTTTTACATGAACATAGCCACCTTCTTTAGCAACAACTTCTGCATTAACACCTGCACTGCGTGCGATCTGGGCTCCACGACCGGGCTTGAACTCAATATTGTGGATCATAGTACCAATCGGAATCTTCCTTATTGGAAGGGCATTCCCCGGCTTGATCTCCACATTTTCACCGATCATGACTACATCATTGACCTGCAGTTTGTCAGGAGCAATAATATAACGCTTTTCGCCATCAACATAGTAAAGCAATGCAATTCGTGCTGAACGATTGGGATCATACTCAATTGAATGCACTCGGGCTTCGATCCCTTTCTTATTATGTCTTTTAAAATCTATTATTCTATAAAACCGTTTATGACCACCACCACGATGACGAATAGTAATTCTTCCCTGGTTATTTCTTCCAGCATTTCTCTTTGCCGGCTCAACCAGAGATTTCTCGGGTTTGTCCTTTGTGATCTCATCAAAGGAGTAACCCGTATAATGCCGTCTCGAGGGTGTTATAGGCTTATATTTCTTTATTGCCATGAATTACATCTCCATTTTAGGGATAGGTGTAAAAAACCTAACAGTTAATATTTTATGTCAATTAAAACAAGAAGTAGAAACATTTTTTACTGCATCACTTCAAATTCGCTTATAGATTCACCTTTTACAAGATATACAATGGCTTTTTTCCAGTCGGATCTTCTGCCTTGATAGCGACCGAGATTCTTCGGCTTACCCTTGCAATTTATGGTGTTTACCTTGCGAACATGTACCTGAAAAATTTCCTGGATAGCGTTCCGTATTTCTATCTTGTTTGCATCAAGACGCACTTTGAATAAATATGCGCCAGCTGCTTCCTGAATATGAGTCCCTTTTTCAGTGATTATCGGATGAATAATAATTTGTCTTGGGTTCTTGTTCATTTGAATACCCCTTCCATTTTCTCCAATGCCTTTTCAGTTATGATCAAATCGCTTGCATGCAGGATCTCATAGGCATTTAAATCCTCGGCACGAATACTGGAAACATTCTTGATATTTCTCAGTGAACGAACCATGTTGGGTTCATTATCGGACATCACGAACAAGCAGCGCTGAAAAGGTATCTTTGTTGCATTCAAAATATCCTGAGCAATTTTTACACTGGGTTTTTCCATTATGATATCTTCAATGACTGCAACATGATCTTTTTTACTGCTGAGTGCTGATTTTAATGCAATTCTTTTTTTCTTCTTTGGAATGGTTACATGCCAGTCCTTTGGTCGAGGTCCGAAAGCTACTCCGCCGCCGACTCTTATGGGACTTTTTTTACTACCTGCTCTGGCTCGACCAGTTCCCTTTTGACGATATAATTTTCGTGTGGAACCATGCACGTCAGAGCGTCCCTTGACACAAGCTGTTCCCAATCGCTTATTCTGCCTGAGAAGTGTGATCACTTCATGAAGAACGGCTTGGTTCACTTCCGTATCAAAAAGATGTTCCGGCAAAGTAACTTTTCCAATTTCTTCACCTGTTTTTGAATACTTTATTGCTTCCATAACAAAACCTTTTACTTAGTTTTTTGAATCATTACAATACTGTTTCTATGACCTGGAATCGCTCCTCTAACCATAAGGAGGTTTCTCTCTTCATCGATCTTATAAACGGTGAGGTTACGAACTGTTACCCTATCATTGCCATATTGACCGGGCATTTTTTTACCGCGGTGAACTCTCGAAGGTGTGGCACACATACCGATAGAACCGGTTCCGCGAAAGCTCTCATGGGTTCCATGAGTTTGATTTTTCCCATGAAAATTATGGCGTTTAATAACACCGGCAAAGCCCTTTCCTTTTGAAATTCCAGTCACATGAATTTTATCTTTTGGCTTGAAAATATCCACTTTAATTTCTGCACCAGGAGAATAATCATTCATCACATCTTCATTTACTCTAAACTCTTTCATGATTTTGAAAGCTGAAACATTGTTTTTCTTAAAATGTCCCAAAAGAGGTTTAGTGAGCTTTTTCTCAGGAACTTCCTGAAATCCAAGCTGAAGTGCAGAATAATTATCTTTCTCTATGGTTTTATGACTGGTAATAGTACAGGGACCTGCTTCAATAAGTGTCACAGCAACAGAGTCACCATTTTCTGTGAAAAATCGAGTCATTCCAATCTTTTTACCAATTATGCCTAACATTTTTTCTCCTAAAAAATTATATTTAGATATAGTTTAGGTTTTGATTTCTATATGAACACCCGCAGGTATGTTCAAATTCTTGATAGCGTCCGTTGTTTTTGGAGTTGGATTTTCTATGTCAATAATTCTCTTATAAATTTTCATTTCGAATTGCTCACGAGACTTTTTATCAACATGAGGTGAACGCAATACCGTGTAGATTCTGCGTCTGGTTGGAAGCGGAATAGGACCGATGATCTTGGCACCTGTTCCCTTTGTGTTTCTGATGATCTCCACAACAGATTTATCCAAGAGAAAATGATCATACGCTTTTAATTTGATTCTTATCTTATTCATGTCTCCTCAATTCTAATAACCGCACATTTTATTTATAATTTGATTTGAAATATTTTCCGGAACCATTGCATACTCTTTGAATTCCATTGAAAATGATGCTCTGCCCTGAGATGCTGAACGAAGAGCAGTAGTATATCCAAAGGTTTCACTTAATGGTACCAAACCACTTAATATTTTTATTGAATCTTTGTCTTTAACTTCTAATATCTTGCCACGACGGCTGTTAAGATCGTTTATTACATTGCCCATATATACTTCAGGTGTGATAATAGTGATGTTCATAATTGGCTCAAGCAAAGCAAATTTAGCATGCCGAAGTGCTTGTGAAAAAGCCATTGAACCTGCAATTTTGAATGCAATTTCTGATGAGTCAACAGGATTGAATGAGCCACCTGTGATGAGTACTTTGATATTTTCTACTCGATTTCCTGTAAGAGGACCGCTTTGTGCAGATTCCATAATACCAGCTTTCACTGCCCGTATGAATTCTTTGGGAATATCTTCTTCTGCAGCATTATTCTCTATCTGAATTTTGTACCTTGATTCTTCAAATTCATCATTATAGTGCTCAATATGAAGTTTCACTTTTGCGTACTGCCCATGACCACCAATATTTCTCTCGAACTTTGCTTCGCCATCAGCGCCATTAAGGATTGTTTCTTTATAATTAACTCTTGGCTTTCCGACATTCACATTGATCTTGAATTCACGTTTCAATCTATCAACAAGGATATCCAGATGCAGTTCTCCCATTCCGTAAATGAGCGTTTGGCCTGTATCCTTATCTTCTATGATAATGTAAGTAGGATCCTCTTCGAGAAGACGCGGCAGAGTATCTTTTAGATTTTCCTGATCAGCTTTTGTCTTCGGCTCAATAGCAACTGACATCACAGGATCAGCAAAGTTGATACGTTCAAGCAACACGGGATTATTCAGTGCAGTGATGCTATCACCTGAAACAGTTTCATTGAGACCGGCTACTGCGGAAATCTCACCGGCACTGATACTGTCCACATTTATTGATTTATTCGCATGCATGTGCATAATACGGGTAATTCTTTCCTTTTTGCCTGTGTTGACATTCAGCACATGATCACCCTTGTTGATCTTTCCTGAATATGCTCTAAGATACGTCAACTTGCCTACATAGGGATTCACCTGTATTTTGAAAGCCAGTGATGAAAAAGGTAAAGATTCATCAACTTTGATCTTCTTTTCTTCACCTGTTCTTGGATCAACACCATTGATCTCGGGGACATCTATTGGTGAAGGAAGATATTTCACTATCGCATCAATAAGAAGCTGAATGCCCTTATTTCTGAGTGCAGCACCGCAAAGGATCGGCACGAATTCGCAGGATAAAGTAACTTTCCTCAATGATTCATCAATGTCCTCTTCAGTAATTTCTTTTTCATCGATGTACTTTTGAAAAAGCACTTCATCGAATTCCGCTAATTTTTCAATGAGCTTAGTTCTTCTTTCTGCAATATTCTCGATAAGTTCAGGAGAAATTCTCTCATCATCAAGCGATACAGTTGAAAATTCCAAACCCATGTCATCCTGATCATAGATGTAAGCATTCTGATTTACCAGACTGATAATACCAATGAATTCATCTTGATATATGATGGGAAGTTGTACTGGAACTGCATTTGGCTGAAGCTTTGTTCTGATGGTTTTCACTGTGTAATCAAAATCAGAGCCGACTCTATCCAACTTGTTAATGAATGCAATTCGTGGAACATGATATCTGTCTGCCTGATGCCACACAGTTTCAGATTGAGGTTCTACACCTCCGACACCGCAGAAGATCACCACAGCGCCGTCAAGCACACGCAATGAACGCTCCACTTCAACAGTAAAATCAACATGTCCGGGAGTATCGATAATATTGATCCTATTATCCTTCCAGAAACAAGTTATGGCTGCGGAAGTAATCGTTATGCCGCGTTCTTTTTCCTGAACCATCCAATCCATTGTTGCTGTTCCTTCGTGTACTTCACCCATTTGGTGCACTATACCTGTGTAGAAAAGGATCCGTTCAGTGACGGTCGTCTTTCCTGCATCAATATGAGCGATAAGCCCGATATTGCGAATGTTTTCCAAGGCATAGTGTTTTTGTTGCATCGTTAGATTCTAAAATGTGCAAATGCTTTGTTCGCTTCTGCCATTCTCCAGACTTCTTCACGCTTCTTGATCGATGAACCTTCGTTGTTGTATGCGGCGATAAACTCACCAGCCAATTTTTCATCAATTGTCTTTTCATGGCGTTTACGAGCGAAATTAACTATCCATCTGAAAGCAAGTGTTTGCTGTCTTTCCCTATTGACTTCCATAGGAACCTGGTAGTTCGCACCACCGATTCTGCGAGTTTTCACTTCAACTTTGGGCTTCACGTTCTCAATCGCCTGCTTGAAAACCTTGATCGGATCTTCTTGCGTCTTCTTCTGTATGATCTCTAAGGCGTGATAAAATTTGCGTTCAGCAAGACTCTTCTTCCCACGCATCATTAACTGATTGATGAATTTTGCAACGATGATATCACCATATTTTGGATCAGGAAGTATCTGTCTTTTTTGAGCTCTCTTTCTTCTAGACATGTAAACCCACTATCCTAATTTCTTGGTTTTCTTTGTTCCATATTTGGAACGGCTTTTCTTTCTGCTGTCCACTCCGCTTGCATCTAGGGTTCCACGAATAACATGGTAACGCACACCCGGTAAGTCTTTTACACGACCTCCCCGAATCAGCACAATGGAGTGTTCCTGTAGATTGTGACCCTCACCTGGAATGTAGCTCGTCACTTCAATTCCATTTGAAAGACGCACACGGGCAACTTTACGCAGCGCAGAGTTAGGTTTTTTGGGAGTGGTTGTATACACTCTTGTGCACACACCTCTTTTTTGAGGACAACCCTGCAAAGCTTTATTCTTTTTGGCTTTCTTCTGTTTCTGTCTGCCCTTTCTGATAAGTTGTGAAATTGTAGGCACTTACGCCTCCTGTTCTTTTATGTTTTTTTCAAATTCTTCTTTAAATAATTTTTCTACTGTTTTCTTTAGACTCAACTCTTCATCAATAGTACTTTTTACCTTATCACGCCAATATTTCGCACCGGTTCCAGCAGGAATTCTGTGACCGATGATCACGCTCTCTTTAAGTCCTTCTAAAGTATCCACTTTTCCGTACACGGCAGCTTCAGTCAGCACTTTTGTTGTATTCTGGAATGAAGCTGCAGAGATAAAGCTGTCAGTGATCAGCGCAGATTTTGTGATACCCATGAGAAGCTGCTCAATCTCAGCAGGTTTTCCACCTTCTTTCGCAATTTTCTCATTCACTTTATTCACATGAAGTTTATCAACAATCTCACCTTCAAGGAAAATTGTGTCACCTGGATCGATGATATTCACTTTCTGCATCATCTGACGCACTATCACACGAACGTGCTTGTCATTGATATCAACACCCTGTTTTCGGTAGATTTCCAGAACTTCATTTGTGATGAATTCCTGAGTTGCGATCACACTTCCTGCAGTAATAATATCATGAGGATCAATTGGTCCATCTGACAATGAATCACCTGCTTCAACCACATCACCATCATGAACAATTATTCTTCTTCCATAATGAATAGTATAATCCTTATCAATACCTGATGCTTCAGAAGAAATGGTAACCTTTCTTCCAAGACGTGTCAATTTACCGATCTTTACCACACCATCGATTTCAGTAATAACTGCTTTGCTTGAAGGAGAGCGAGCTTCAAAGAGTTCTACCACACGCGGCAGACCACCTGTGATATCCCGTTGTTTCACTGTCACACGAGATGTTTTACCCAGAATTTCTCCGGGAAAGACACGTGAACCTTCTTCGAAGTCAAGATTAAGTCCTGCTGGTAATGGAACCCGAATCTTCTTCTTTTTATCAGTTTCAATTATGAGTGTTGCCTGTTTGCCGACATCTCTTGATTCAAGAATTGTGATCTCAGTACGACCGGTTAGCTCATTGAATTCTGTTTTAAATGTTTCATCTGCAATAAAATCGTCATAATAAACAGTCCCTTCAGCAGTGGAAATCAACGGCGTATTATAGTTATCCCAGCTGAACAAAAGAGTATCTTTCACTACTTTCTGGTCTTCTGATACAAAGATAGTTGCACCATACTCAACTTTATAATGACTGAGTTCTTCTTTTGATTCCGGGTCAATAATTCGTATTTTCCCCTGGTAACTTGATGCGATCTTCTGTCCATCCCTGTTTACGACATAATCTAATCTGTCATATTTGACAATACCATCTTTTTCCGCATTAACTTCTGCTTCTTCTACCATGGTACTTGCTGCACCACCAATGTGGAATGTACGAAGCGTAAGCTGGGTTCCTGGCTCACCGATACTCTGAGCCGCAATAACGCCTACAGGTGTTCCTATAGTAACGGGTTTTCCTGTTGAGAGATCTCTTCCATAACATTTTGCACAGATCCCTTTATCAGCTTCACAGGTCAAAACGGATCGAATACGGACAAGTCTGATACCATGTTTTTGAATTTGATTTGCTTTTTTATCAGAAATGGTCTCCCCAGCTTCTACAATGATCTCTCCGTTTACAGGATCAACGACTTCTTCGACAGCAGTACGTCCCTTGATACGATCACTCAAAGGTTCTATCGTTTTATTGCCTTCTTTGAGTGCAGTCATATCTACACCTTGCATGGTTCCACAATCATATTGCGAGATAACCACTGATTGAGCCACATCGACTAAACGACGTGTCAGATAACCTGCATCAGCTGTTTTGAGCGCAGTATCAGCCAAACCTTTTCGGGCACCGTGTGTGGATATGAAGTATTCCAAAATTGTCAAACCCTCTTTGAAGTTAGATTTAATAGGATTCTCAATGATCTCGCCTATCTCACCGGTAAGTTTACGGGAAGGTTTTTCCATCAAACCTCTCATTGCACCGAGCTGTTTGATCTGATCTCTTCCACCACGAGCACCGGATACGGCCATGATCCAGATAGGGTTGAATCCATGTCTGTCTTCCTTGAGCTCTTCCATCATTTTATCGGTGATCTCTTCAGTCGCGATCTTCCACTGGTCAATAATACGGTCATAGCGTTCACTTTCAGTAATAATACCAGTATCGTATTCTTCCTGAATTTCCACAACCTCATCTTCGGAATGTTCGAGAATGCTCGTCTTTTCTTTTGGAACAATAATATCTGTTATACCAAAAGTGGTTCCTGATTTTGTTGCATATTTGAATCCAATATCCTTCAAATCATCGAGATAATCAGCAGTACGTTCAGCGCCATATTTTTCATATACTTCATAAGTCAGCTGATTTATTTTACCTTTATCAAAATTATAATTTTTAAACTTAATATTTTCGGGATTATCATTTTTAAAACTAATCTCTTCTGGGATAATTTGACCAAAGATCACTCTCCCGACAGTAGTAATAATACGCTTTGCTGATCCGGGGCATCTGTACTCGATCCATGAGTGGATATGCAAACCAGTGTCTTCTTCTTTATTTTCATATTTTTGATAGGATTTTGTTCCGTGAAGTTCATAAGCGATAAGCACTTCTTCGGTGGAATTGAATTTGGGAAGTTTTTTTGCATCTTTGGGTTCTTCAGAAGTAGCAGTAGTAAGGAAATACACACCAAGCACAATATCCTGACTTGCCATAAGCACCGGTTTTCCGTTCGCAGGTGAGAGAATATTGTTCACAGGAGTCATAAGCACACGGGCTTCCATTTGAGCTTCCCCTGAAAGAGGAATATGCACAGCCATCTGATCACCATCAAAGTCAGCATTGAAGGGATAACAAAGAAGCGGGTGTAATTGAATAGCTTTTTCTTCAATGAGCACGGGGATAAATGCCTGCATACTCAATCTATGAAGCGTAGGTGCTCTGTTCAGAAGTATGGGATAGTCCTTTATCACCTCTTCGAGAATCTTCCAGACTTCCGGCTTCTTCTCTTCCATAAGGCGTTTTGCCTGCTTGGCTGTGCTGATACCTTCGAACTTCTCCATCCTTTCTATGATATAGGGTTTGAAAAGTTCTAGAGCCATTTTCTTTGGTAATCCACATTGATTGAGCTTTAAATCAGGACCGATAACAATAACTGAACGTCCAGAATAATCAACACGCTTTCCGAGAAGATTCTGTCGGAATCGACCTTTTTTACCTTTCAGCTGATCGCTCAACGATTTGAGAGGTCTATTTCCTCTGCCTTTTACAGGTCTGGTTTTTCTGCCGTTATCCAGAAGTGCGTCAACTGCTTCCTGAAGAATTCTCTTTTCATTACGTAAAATAACCTCAGGAGCATGCCCTTCAATGAGGGCTTTCAGACGATTATTCCTTGTAATAACTCTCCTGTAAAGGTCGTTAAAATCGGCAGTTGCGAAACTTCCACCTTCAAGATATACAAGAGGTCTCAAATCAGGTGGCATGACTGGAATTGTCTCAAGAATCATCCATTCCGGATGGTTACCTGAGTTCAAAAATGCATCTACAATTTTCAGTTTTTTAATAAGTTTTATTTTTGCTTGCTTGGTTTCGAATTTTATCGAGGTACGTAATTTATCAACTTCATCATTAAGCTCTATCTCAGAGAGGAGCTTTCTAATAGGTTCAGCACCCATTTCTGCTTCAAAGCCGGTGGGATATTTTTCTTTTGCCTGCTGATAGGATTCTTCATCAATAACATCACCAACATTGTATTCAGATGCACCGGGATTGAGAACAATATAGGATTCATAATAAAGAACTCGATCCAATTCTTTTGATTTAAGATCGAGTAGCAACTGTATTGAACTGGGCATTTGCTTCACAAACCAGATGTGAGCAACAGGCACTGCAAGCTCAATATGTCCCATTCTTTGACGGCGAACCTTTGAGGAGGTAACCTCAACACCACAGCGGTCACATATCAAACCTTTAAAACGATATTTCTTATACTTACCACATGAACATTCATAGTCTTTTTCGGGTCCGAATATTCTTTCACAGAACAGTCCGTCCTTTTCGGGCTTAAGTGTTCTGTAATTTATCGTTTCAGGTCTGGTTACCTCTCCGTAAGACCAGTCACGGATCTTCTCGGGAGAAGCAATCTTTATGCTTACATAATCGTAATCTTTTACGACTTTGTCTCTTTTTAATTCTCTAATCATGTATGACCCTCATAGTTTGGGGTGTTACTTATTATTAGCTGTTGTGCTTTCAGATTTTTCCGAAAGCAGATCGAAATCTAAGCAAAGGCTTCTCAACTCGCTTGCCAGGACATTAAAGGATTCAGGAATGCCCGGCTTAGGTAATTCCTTTCCTTTTGTGATAGCTTCATATGTTTGATTTCTACCATCAACATCATCAGATTTTACTGTTAACATTTCCTGAAGGAGGCGAGATGCTCCATATGCTTCTAATGCCCAGACTTCCATTTCTCCGAGTCGTTGACCACCATGCTGAGCTTTACCACCAAGAGGTTGTTGAGTTACAAGTGAATAGGGACCGGTTGAACGAGCATGCATCTTATCAACAACAAGGTGATTCAGTTTCATCATATAAATAACACCGACAGTAACCCGTTCATGCATTGCTTCACCGGTTTTACCATCATAAAGCACAACTTTTCCGTCTTCCGTTAAGTTCGCTTTTTTTAGCTCATCGGTGATTTCATGGATTGTCGCACCGTCAAAAATCGGAGTTTCTGCATCATATCCAAGGGCTCTGGCAGCCCAGCCGAGGTGAGTTTCAAGAATTTGTCCAATGTTCATACGGGAAGGTACACCAAGCGGATTTAAAATAATATCTACCTGTGTTCCATCTTGAATAAAGGGCATATCTTGTATAGGGGCAATTTTTGCGATCACACCTTTGTTACCATGACGTCCAGCCATTTTGTCGCCCACTTCAATCTGTCTTTTTTTTGCGATGAAAATTTTCACCATCTTCAGCACACCGGAAGGAAGTTCATCCCCATATTTAACACGATTTTTGTGCTTCTTATAGTTATTATCATTTTCATCAAGAGCATTTTTCACATCTACGATAACTTTTTCATAGATCTGTTCATTCTTCTTTTCGTCTGTGACAAGCTTGTTTTCCAGATTCAATTTTCTAAAAGAGATTTTTTTCAGTTCTTCATCAGTTATTTTTTTGTTGGGGGGAATAAAGAAACGACCTGTTTTTTCCTCAGTTATTCTATACGCAGTTTCACCAAATAACAGGTTTGTCAATTTGGATTTTAGAAATTTATAGATCTTCTTGTTTTCTGTATCATATTTATTTTTCAGTTTAGATAACTTCTCCTCTTTTTCCTGTTCGGATAGTTCATCGCTTTCTGCTTTTGAGAAGAATTTTACATCAACGACAATACCTTCCATACCTGGCTTTGCTTTCAATGAAGTATCAGAGAAATCACCAGCACGTTCTCCAAATAATGCTCGCATTAATTTTTCCTCAGGCGACAGATCAATATTTGAAGACTTTGGAGTGATCTTTCCAACCAATATGTCGCCGGATTTGACATGAGAGCCGACACGTACAACACCAGTTTTGTCAAGGTTTCTTAATGCGAATTTCGGCACATTGGGAATATCATCAGTGAGTTCTTCGTCTCCTTCGCGAGTACTGCGTACTAGCACTTCAAGTTCCTCAATATAAATTGAGGTAAGCTCATCTTCGCGAGCAACTTTTTCGTTAATGATTATTGCATCTTCATAGTTGTAACCATACCAAGGCATGAATGCCACGATCATATTAGTACCAAGAGCAAGCTCACCATTCTTAATTGCAGGACCATCAGTGATCAGTTCACCCTTTTTGACTTTCTGTCCCACAACAACTTCAGGATGCTGATTAATGCAGGTTTCCTGATTTGTTCGCTGGAATTTTTTAAGTTTAAAGGTTCTCTTATCTTCCAGTGCTGAAATTGATTCTTTCTCATCATCTTTGAGAATTCTCTTAAGAACGATCTCATCCGAAGAAACTTTTTCAACTTCTCCATCAAAGGGAGCTTTAATTGCAAGCTCTGAGTCTTGAGCAACTAATTTTTCAATTCCAGTGGCGACAATTGGCGGCTTTGGTTTGATGAGAGGTACAGCTTGTCGCTGCATGTTGGATCCCATCAATGCTCGGTTTGCATCATCATGATCAAGGAAAGGTATCAGTCCAGCAGAAACACTTACGATCTGCTGTCTGGAAGAATCTATATAATCAACATTTTCTTTTGAAACACGTACAAAGTCGCCACCTGTCAAGCAGAATACCATATCGTTGACGATATTACCTTCTTTATCAACTTCAATACCCGCTTGTGCGATCTTCATGTTCTCTTCTTGAGTTGGGTCGAGATAATCAACCTGATGAGTTATTCTGCCGTTTTCTACCTTAATATATGGTGTTTCTAAAAAACCGAATTTATTCACACGTGCATAGATAGCAGGTGAGGTTAGAAGACCGATATTTGGTCCTTCTGGGGTTTCAATTGGGCAAATTCTTCCATAATGTGAATAGTGCACGTCACGTACTTCAAAACCAGCTCGCTCTCTAGTTAGTCCACCTGGACCCAATGCACTCAAACGTCGCATATGAGTGATTGCTGCAAGAGGATTTGTCTGCTCCATAAACTGAGAAAGTTCACCTGTTAGAAAGAAGGAATTCACCACGGCCATCAAGGCATTGGTATTCACTAAGCCCAGTATTGATGCTTCTTCATTGGAACTAAGAGTCATTCTTTCACGTGCAATTCTCGCGATCCGAGAAAGTCCTATTGAGAACTGATTGGCGACAAGTTCACCTACGCCACTAACACGGCGATTACTGAGATGATCAATATCATCAGTTGTGCTGATCCCTTTATACAAACGAACTATTTCATTAATAATCGCAATGAAATCATCCTGTGTAAGTATTTGTGTTTCAATTGGGATATCAAGATGAAGGCGTCTGTTTAGTTTATACCTTCCAACTTCACCGAGACTGTATCTCTTAGGATTGAAGAATATCCTATTAATGAGTTCACGTGCTGTATCAATTGGAGGTTCTTCTCCAGGACGAATAATATTATAGATGAATTTAAGAGCTTCTTCTTCTGAAGCTGTAGGATCTTTGGCAAGAGTACTTTCAACGATCTTTCGCTCATCTTCTTGACTTTCGTGAATAACCTTAACCTTCTTGACCTTAGCATTCAGTATCTTATCAACAAGACCTTCCGTAAGAAGCGCACCACCTTCAGCAATTACCTCGCCACTCTTTTTATCAATAATATCTTCAAATAGAACTCTCTCAAGAAATTCTTCCTTTGTAAGATTGAGTTCTTGGGGAGTATAAAAAGTTTTTCTGATTGAATTATTGTCAGAAAGACCCTGACATCGAAGAATAGTCGTCACAGGTACTTTATGCCGTTTATCAATAAGAATATAAATTACATCCTGAGTGTCTGTAAGGAATTGAAACCATGAGCCCTGTACTGGAATGACCTTTGCGTTATAAAGAACCTTGCCGCTTCCATGAGTTTCACTGGTAAAAGTGACACCTGGAGAACGATGGAGCTGACTTATGATCACCCGCTCCTCACCATTAATAATGAAGGTTCCCGTATCGGTGATCATTGGAATCTCACCGAGGAAAAGGTCTTTTTCTTTTACGCTTTTAATTCTCTGCTGTTCACCAGCTTCAGTCTTCTCAAAGGTCGTTAAACGGAATTTAACCTTCAATGGAGAACTGTAGGTCAGGTTTCGCTCAATACATTCATCAGGAGTATATTTTTCCTTGAGAACATTATATTGAATGAACTCCAGCAGAAATTGCCCTTGCGTATCCTCGACAGGGAAATGATGATTAAATACTTCCTGCAAGCCGATATCTTCTCTTTTTTCGGGCAGAATGTCCTTTTGCAGAAATTTGGCATAGGAGCCCATCTGCATAGTAAGCAGATTGGGAATCTTTACATCAGGCAATTCAAAACCGTGAAGACTTTCAGCCATTTTAGAAAAGCTTTTTCTTTCCTTCATGTGCTCCTTATTTAGAATAAAACATCTTCATTCGTATGAATGAAGAGTCTATTAGTGTTTGAATGAAATGTGTTAGAGAACACGTCATTATCTACTTAATCTCTACAGAGCCACCTTCAGCTTCGATCTTCTCTTTGATTGACTGTGCTTCATCTTTTGAAACACCTTCTGCTACTGGTTTTGGTGCTTCATCAACAAGGGCTTTGGATTCTTTCAATCCTAATTTTGTAATCTGACGTACAACTTTAATTACCTGGATCTTCTTTGCTCCGGAATTTGTTAAAATCACGTCAAATTCTGTTTTCTCTTCTTCTTTTGCGGCTTCGCCTGCAGCAGGACTTGCAACCGCAGCGACTGGTGCAGCAGCTGACACACCAAATTCTTCTTCTAAAGCTTTAACTAATTCAGCTAATTCCATTACATTGAGTTCTTTGACGAGCTCAATAATCTTATCTTTTTTGCTGCCTTCTGCCATTATATCCTCCTATAATTAAGCATGTTATTATTTATTTATTATGGTTAATATTCAAATGCAGTTAAATACGTTTATGATTGCTGTTTGTTCTTGATCTCATTGAGCACAAGAACCAACTTCTGCAAAATACTGTTAAGTGTATAGACCAATCCGGAGATAGGTGAATTGAAACTTCTGACAACTTTCGCAAGTAACTCCTGTTTGGATGGCAGGTTCACTATCTTTTCGAGTTCATGAACATCCATAAGCTGATTATCAATTATCCCAACTTTGAATTTGAAAAAATCTTTTTCATCAGGGAGATTCTTCATAAAATCCGAAATCATCTTCGGAGGAGTAACTTCATCTTCCTTTGACACTGCGACTGCAGTGGGTCCGACAAGGTATTCATCAAGACCTTCAATTGATAATTCTTTTGCAGCTAATTTTAACAGTGTATTTTTTGCAACAAAGTAATCAACTTTATTATCTCTAAACTTGCTTCTCAAATCTGTATCTTCCTGAACAGATATTCCTTTATAATCAATAAGCACAATGGCTTTTGCTTCATCCAAACGTTCTGTTAACTTTTGAACATTTTCAATATTTTTTGGATTTACAGCTTTCTGTTCCATATAATATCCTATTTTATTTCGCTTGAATTTCTTTAATATAACCGACTGAGTCTATCTTAATACCCGGGCTCATAGTTGAGCATAGGGTTATATTTTTCACATATCGACCTTTGGCTGATGCCGGTCTGTCACGAAGTATTGCACGCATTAATACTTCTGCATTTCCCGCCAGTTTTTCATTCTCAAATGATATTTTTCCAAGGGGAACATGAATGTTTGAAAATTTATCAATTCGATATTCGACTTTACCAGCTTTGGCTTCTTTTACTGCCTTTTCAATATCATTGGTAATAGTACCGGCTTTGGGATTGGGCATTAATCTTCTGGGACCAAGAATACGAGCCAGTTTACCAACCTTACCCATCATATTGGGAGATGCAATTGCAACATCAAAATTTGTCCAACCGCCCTGTATCTTTTCTGCGAGATCATCCATACCTGCATAATCTGCTCCGGCATTTTTTGCTTCCTCAACTTTATCGCCTTCTGCAAAGACAAGAACCTTCACATCTTTACCGGTTCCATAAGGAAGCACCACTGTTCCACGAACCATCTGGTTTGCCTTTTTGGGATCAACACCTAAGCGAATGTGAAGCTCAACGGTTTCATCGAAATTTTTATTTGCAATTTCTTTAAGCAGATTCAGAGATTCATCAAACTCATATGCTTTTTCTGCTTCAAGCTTCTCCAAACCCTGATTATATTTCTTACCTCTTTTCATGAAGTATGCTCCTCTATTTCACTTAATGCTGAATTGTGATACCCATACTACGGGCAGTACCTGCGATCATTTTTTTCGCAGCTTCAATGTTTGCAGCATTCAAATCTTCCATTTTGATCTTTGCGATCTTCTCGACCTGCTCATCTGTGATCGAGCCGATCTTTTCTCTATTAGGAACACCAGAACCTTTTGCCAGTCCAGCTTCCTTTTTTATCAGAACTGCTGCGGGTGGTGTTTTTGTAATAAAACTGAATGTCCTATCGGCCCAAACAGTGATTTCAGCAGGAATGATCATTCCCGGCTGATCTTTTGTCTTATCATTGAACTGTTTGCAGAACTCTCCAATATTCACTCCGTGCTGTCCCAAAGCAGGACCAACAGGAGGAGCAGGAGTTGCCTGGCCTGCAGCCAATTGTATCTTAATTTTTGCTAAAACTTTTTTTGCCATAGTAATAGTAACCTTTAATCGAGTTTTTCTACTTGATTGAAACCGACCTCGACCGGTGTAATACGACCGAAAACGGTTACATTCACAATAAGTTTTTCCTTGTCTTCAATAATTCTCTCTATTGCACCCTCGAAATCATCAAAGGGACCTTCAATGATCTTTATGCGATCGCCAGCAATGAATTTCACTTCGCTGGACACAGAGTCTTTATCTCTTTTTATTCCAAGAATTCTACTTACTTCTTTTTTAGATAATGGTTTCGGAGTTTTACCGCTGCCCAAAAATTTTGTTGTGGCAGGTAGTTTAAGCACGAATTGATAGGTTTCAGGAGTCATATTCATCTCAATAAGAACATAATTTGGAAAGATCTTCTTCTCTTTTTCGATCTTCTTACCATCTCTGAAAATGAAGGTTTTGTGAGAAGGTATAATAATCTCACCAAAGTGTTCTTTGAGATCACTATCTTCAATAAACTTTTCAATTGCTTCTTTAACTTTTTTCTCTTTGCCCACATAAGTGTGGAGCACGTACCATTTTTTTTTCATTATCTAAAATAAAACAAAATTCACAACTTGGGTGAATATAATATCAACAATCCATATAAAAATACCCATGATCACAGAAAAAGCAATAACTACAGTAGTGCCTTCCTTGAGGTCAGCTTTTGTTGGCCAGACTACATTGCGTAGTTCCTGGCGAACTTCTTTTAAAAACTTTGCTATTTTTTTAAACATAAATTTCTTTCCAGAAAAATAATGGCAGGGCTGGCAGGAATTGAACCCGCACTCTTCGGTTTTGGAGACCGCCGCTTTGCCAATTAAGCTACAGCCCTACACAGTTGGATTATTTAGTTTCCTTGTGAAGTGTATGCTTTCTACATTTCGGACAATACTTTTTAAATTCCAATTTATTTGGATGAGTTTGCTTGTTCTTCGTGGTCACATAATTACGTGACTTGCATTCCGAACAGGAAAGTTTAATATAAATTCTCATTATATTATCCTTATTCTATTATCTCTGTGACAACTCCAGCGCCGACTGTACGTCCACCTTCACGAATAGCGAAACGGAGACCTTTTTCCATAGCGATAGGAGTAAGAAGTTCGATTTCCATAATTACTCTATCACCTGGTATAACCATATCTATTCCTTCTGGAAGTGTTAAGGTACCAGTCACGTCAGTAGTTCTGAAATAGAACTGAGGTCTGTAACCAGAAAAGAAAGGTTTGTGTCTTCCACCTTCTTCTTTGGTAAGAATATAGGTTTCGCCTTTGAATTTCTTATGAGGGGTAATACTGCCTGGTTTTGCCAGAACCATACCACGTTCAACATCGTCTTTTGCAATACCACGAAGCAACACACCAACGTTATCACCAGCTTGACCTTGATCCAGAAGTTTTCTGAACATTTCGACACCGGTCACAACGATTTCACGGGTTTCTCTGATCCCTACACGTTCGACTTTGTCTCCGACTTTGACAATACCACGCTCGATTCTTCCTGTAGCCACTGTTCCACGTCCGGGAATACTGAAAATATCTTCAATAGGCATCAAGAAGGGCTGATCGGTTTTACGATCTGGAATCGGAATGTACTCATCAATTGCATCAATAAGGTCATGAATACATTTTGTTTTTTCAGGATCATCAGGATTATTCAATGCTTCGAGAGCACTTCCCGGAATGATTGGAACATCGTCGCCGGGAAATTCATAATCATTGAGAAGGTCACGAACTTCAAGTTCTACCAATTCAATGAGTTCAGGATCATCGACCATATCGATCTTGTTCAAGAATACCACAACATAGGGCACATTCACTTGCTTTGCAAGAAGAATATGTTCTCTTGTCTGTGGCATTACACCATCTGCAGCACTCACGACCAAAATTGTGCCGTCCATCTGTGCAGCACCTGTGATCATGTTCTTAATATAGTCAGCATGACCGGGACAATCTACGTGCGCGTAGTGTCGTTTATCACTCTCATACTCAACGTGAGCAGTTGCAATAGTGATACCACGATCTCTTTCTTCCGGGGCATTATCGATTTGATCGAAAGAGACATATTTTGCCTGCCCCTTTTTAGAAAGAACAAGTGTCATTGCAGCGGTTAATGTGGTCTTACCGTGGTCGATATGACCAATAGTACCAACATTAACATGCGGTTTTGTTCTCTTATAAGTTTCCTTTGCCATGTATCCTCCTAATATTATACATTTCAATGGAGCTCATGACCGGATTTGAACCGGTGACCCCATCCTTACCAAGGATGTGCTCTACCTACTGAGCTACACGAGCATGGAGCGGGAAACGGGGTTCGAACCCGCGACCCTTAGCTTGGAAGGCTAATGCTCTAGCCAGCTGAGCTATTCCCGCAAGTTATGGTGGGGAGAGAAGGATTTGAACCTCCGAAGGCTTCGCCGGCAGATTTACAGTCTGCTCCCTTTGACCACTAGGGTATCTCCCCATTTAAAATAATTCTGGAGCCACCAGAGGGATTTGAACCCCCGACCAGAGGTTTACAAAACCCCTGCTCTACCCCTGAGCTATGGTGGCTACTATATTTTACACACATTTATACCACTTATATAAGTAGAAAATACAGATTGCCAAAATGACAAAAATACTGTCAAATTTTTTATGCTTTTTTATATAACTTAAATATGAATTTAATAATTTATTATAATAAATGAAAAGAAATTCTGTAACAATATTTTTTTACGATTTCATGCGCCAAAATGTCCTTTCTGCACTATCGCGAACCTCTACTCCCATTTCACTCAATTTTTCTCTTATTTCATCAGATTTAACCCAATTTTTACTCCTCCTCGCTTCCTCACGCTCCTTGATTAGCTGCTCTACGAGTTTAACATCAACCTTCTGTTGGGCTTCTTCCTCAAGGATCTGCTCTACTTTATCAAGCTGTAGTCCAAAAATTCTATCAAAATCGAGCACGAGTTCGTACTTTCCCTTATTGCCGATTTCATTAGAGCGAAGCATCTGCCACATCACTGCAAGAGCTTCCGGCATATTCAGGTCGTTATTAATTTTCTTTTTGAACTCCTGCGTAACCTTCTCAAGATATTCTGAATTTGGTTTACTATCATTTCGACTTTTCTTTATCTCAATAATAATATTGATCAAACGATTATATGCTGATTTCGCTGTTTCAATTGCCTCGTCGCTGAAGGTCAAGGGCTGTCTGTAATGCGCGCCAAGACAGAAATATCTATACACCATCGGCGAATAACCCATTTCTTCAAGTTTGGATAAGGTGAGAAAATCACCTTTGGATTTGCTCATTTTCTCTTCATTCATTATAAGAAATTCTGCATGAAGCCAGTAATTGACACTTTTTTTGCCGGTTGCCGCTTCACTTTGCGCGATCTCGTTTGTATGATGAACAGGAATATGGTCGATGCCGCCACAGTGAATATCAAAACTCTCGCCAAGATAGCACATGGAAATTGCCGAGCATTCAATATGCCAGCCAGGATATCCTCTACCCCATGGGCTGTCCCACTTCATTTCTTGATCATCGAACTTGGATTTGGTGAACCAGAGTACAAAATCAAGCGGGTTCTTTTTTGCAGAATCAATCTCAATACGCGCACCGGGTTTTAGACTTTTGACATCCAACTGTGCAAGCTTGCCATAATCCTTGAATTTCGAAATATCAAAATACACATTGCCATCTGCAATATAAGTGAAGCCATTATCTTCCAATCTTTTAATAAGGTCGATCATCTGCTGAATATGAGCGGTTGCTTTTACATGATAATCAGGTGGAATGATATTGAGCTGCTTGAGATCTTTTTCAAATGCTTTTGTGTAATGATCAGCGATTTCCCAAACTGTCTTGCCTTCCTTTTTTGCTTCTTTAACCATCTTGTCTTCGCCGGTATCGGCATCAGACGTGAGATGTCCAATATCAGTAATATTCATCACGTGGGTAACTGTGTAGCCATCATATATGAGCACTCGTTTGAGAATATCCTCAAAAATATAGGTGCGAAGGTTCCCAATATGTGCGTAGTTATAAACAGTGAGTCCGCATGTATAAAGCCCGACTTCATCTTTTTTAATGGGCTTGAAATCTTCTTTTTTCCGTGAAAATGTATTATACAATTTCAAAATCATACTGTTCCTTTCATTAATATTGTTACCTTTGTGTCACCGTATATTTTTTCTTTGATAATAAAATTCTCAAATATTGAGATATCTTCGCTTTTCCCAGTTTCTGCGACAACTATCCCATCATCAGAGAGGACATTATTCACATATATTGCTTCGATTATTTTGCCTGCAAATTCTCTTTTATATGGAGGATCAAAAAAGATAATATCGTAGGTCTTAATACAATTTTTCAGATAGCTGAATGCTGAACAATTATGTATATGAGCATATTTATCAAAGGCAAGATTGCTGATATTTTTTTGGAGAATTTTAACAACTGTGTATGAGCTTTCCACGAAATCGCAAGATTCTGCACCTTCGCTGAGTGCTTCCAATCCAAGACTTCCACTTCCAGCAAAGAGATCGAGTACTTTTGCATTCGATACTTCACTTCGGATCATTGCAAAAATTGCTTCCCGAACCTTGTCCATAGTTGGTCGAACAGCACTTTTTGGAATTTCGAGCTTGCGCCTTTTATGTGTGCCTGATATGATATGCACGATACAATTCTGCGAGCGTTATTATACTCTTCGGCGTTTCTTCTCCGAATGTTTTGTCTTCCAATTTCTATAAGCAACAAGAACAGGGCTTGCAATAAAGATAGATGAGTATGTACCAATAAGAATACCTATGAGAAGTGTGGTTGAGAATGCCCTGATCCCCTCACCACCAAAGAAGAACAGGATCACCACGACGATAAGTGTCGTGAATGAAGTAATAACGGTTCGTGAGAGCACTTCATTTATACTATGGTTAATAATTGATTCGTAGTTCTCTTTTCGATATATTTTTAGATCTTCTCGAATCCGCACGAAAAGCACGATCGTATCGTTCAACGAATAACCCACAATTGCCAGCAACGCAGCGATAACACTGATCGTTATTTCAATGTTTAAAATGGAGAGAAGCCCGATAGTGATCATCACATCATGGAAGAGGGCGAGGACTGCAGCAAAACCAAAGGTGAGTTCAAATCTCCACCATATATAAATAATGATGCCAAGCATCGATATCAATATCGCTATAATGGCTTTTCCTCGAAGCTCCTCACCAACTTTTGAACCCACATGTTCACTTCTTCGCAGAAAGTCAATTTCAGTTTTATTTGCAGCATAATTCGGGAAATTAGTGCGAAGGATGCTCATCAGAGCTTCTTCATCTTCACGTGGATTCTCGCTTGTTTGGATCTTTATCAAAATAATATTTGGATTTCCGAATTCCTGAATGACCGCATCGCTGAATCCCTCAGAACCCATTATGTTACGAATAGCTTGGATCTCAATAGGAGGAGTTTCAATCGTATCAGGAGTGAAATCGAATTCAAAAAGTGTTCCACCTGTAAAATCAATACCATATTGAGGTCCGCCATGAATGATCCAGGACACGATACCTGCGACGATCAAAAGACCGGAAATAACGAAAGCAATTTTACGCTTGCTTATAAAATCTATATTAGTATTTGATAAAAATTGCATGTTGATCTCCTCTTAAATGCTAAGTTGTTTTCTGGGTTTGCGAGTAATCACACCATCAAAAATAGCTTTGGTTACCACAATCGCTGTGAACATGGAAGCAAGAATACCAATACTCAATGTAACTGCAAAACCCCTAATCGGACCGGTTCCGAATTGATAAAGCACAATCGCAGTAATAAGCGTTGTGATATTAGCATCAGCAATGGTTATAACCGCTCGCTTGTAGCCGTTATCTACTGCTGATCGCACCGTTTTACCTGCACGCAGCTCTTCCCGAATTCTCTCAAAGATAAGTACATTCGCATCGACTGCCATACCTATCGTGAGGATGATACCAGCGATACCCGGCATGGTCAAACTCGCATTCAACATTGTGAGAACTGCAAGGATAATAAGTACGTTGGAAAAAAGTGCGATATTAGCGATCACACCGGAAAGTTTATAATAAATTATCATGAATAACATGACCAGTACAAGACCTATGATCGAAGCTTTAAATCCGGCTTTGATAGAGTCTGAACCAAGTGTTGGACCAACAGTACGCTCTTCGACAATATTAACCGGAGCAGGAAGTTTACCAGCATTGAGCACGATCGCAAGGTCTTTTGCTTCTTCCATCTCACCAATACCTGTGATCATGGCATTCCCATCCCGGATCTTATCATTTATGACCGGTGCAGAATGCACAATATCATCAAGTACGATCGCGAGTTGTTCGTTAATATGATTGCCTGTTACATTTGCGAAAATTCGCGCACCTTCGTTATCAAATTTCAGACTTACGTAGGGTTTGTTTGCTATCTTGGGATCCATTCCCTGCCCTATACGGACATCTGCGTTCTTCAGATGAGTACCAGTAAGCTCGACATTATCATACAAGAAATAAACGGGACGAGCTCCTTGAATATTATCCTTATCGACCTTTCCGAGAAGGATGACCACGCCTTCGGGCATGATCTCTTTTATCTCAGGAAGGTTTATGACCTTTCTGAATAGATCGAGATTTTCGGGACGTACTATCAAACGCTGCCCATAGACAGCAACGAGACTGGAGAATAAATGATCATGTGATGTTTCTTCGAGGGCTGCGGCAGTAGAATCTGCAAGAGAATCAGCATTTTCACTTTCGAAAAGCGCTTCTTCAACCGCAGTTGCCTGTTCTGCTTCAAGAGTTTTCAAATAGTCATACTTATCATAATTGCTTTTGAAGTATTCATCGATAGCTTCGACTGTATTTCTGATATCCTCGGTTTTTGCAACAAGTTGGAATTCCAACAATGCAGTTTTCCCAATAAGATCTTTTGCTCTACCTGCATCACGAAGTCCTGGAAGTTGTACAAGAATTCTATTGTTGCCGATCTTCTGGATTGTGGGCTCTGCCACACCGAACTGGTCAATTCGGTTTGTGATGATCTGCTGGGCACTCTTAATAGCATTTTCTGCGGTTTTTGTAGGAAGTCCTTCTGTATCAACCTCAAGCATAAGGTGCATACCACCTTGCAGGTCAAGACCAAGTTTGAGTTCTTTCCTGCTGAACCAGGTGGGCAGTTCTACTCTCGAAGTCTTTTCCACAAGCTCAGCTTTTATCAATTGATCCTTAGTAAAATCAATCTCCCCTTCCATGTTTCTGAGCATATAATCAGGCAATTTACCTATTACAGAAATGGAATCATACAGGTCTATCATGGTTAATTGATCTTCGAATTCCTGTCCGAAAAGATTACTTCCAATTTTATATTCATACTCATTGGTTTCATAGATCAGAGTTGAGTCCTGATCATACACATCGATGTTCACGATCGCATATTGGTTTTTCGCTATGAGTGGTAAAAGATAGTAGATCGTTACAAGAAAAACAACAATAATGACTGTTGTCCTAAACCAGTTTTTCTTCATGAGGAAACCCCTTCATATACGTAAATTATTTTTAAGAAAAATTTATTGAATTTTTTTTAGTGCAGAATTTTAAGTCAAGTATAACAATAAAAACTTGGGATACCCCCAAAAATTTTCAGAGGAGTAGTACTTTCAAATAAACTCACAGAATATTGGGTAAATAAATACAAAAAATAGAGGATAGACATAATAGTTAAAAGTACTGTCACACTGAGGTTCTCGAAGTGCGACAATTCATTCGATAGACCCTTCGACAAGCTTAGGGTGACAACAGCAAGGGTGGATAAAAATCAACAGTGTGCTATATGTTATTTTCCACAAAGATTTCCCCGCAATCCCTTTATTCATGCACTGTCCTGAGAATCTTCCTCGAATTTTTGGGGGTATGCCTGTAACAATAAAAACATGATTTCGCAATGGTTCGATACAATCATGAGTTGGTCGGGAAGTGAACGACTCGGGAATAAAAGAATAGAACGCAGATTAACGCTGATTAAAATCTAAAATTAAAAAAATCCTCTGTGGTATCTGTGTTCTCTGTGGTGATAAAAACTTCAATATCTGTATCTGCGAGGATCAGTTCAAACCTGTTCGCCTGCTGCCCAATCTGCGTTGGTCTGTGTACTATTTTTAATCCGACTATTCACAGGGTCTAGTTACTCAAACTTAATGATCTCTGGACATTTCACACCAAAACCCGGCAGATTCAAATTCGGCTTACCTGAGAGAGAGATGGAAATTTTATCTTTTCCGTCAATATCAGGATAATAGGTTATTTGAAGCTGAACTGTTTTGAACACAAGATTTTCATTCCTCATTCGTACACCAGCACCAAAACCCACATAACTCTTATCTGTGAATATGTTACTATTTGCTTTTCCAATAAAACCGATATCAAAAAAACCAAACATCGCAAAACGGAAACCAACAAGATCCCACGGAGTATATGCAACACTTTCAAAATTTATTATCAGCCGCTGCTGTCCCCGTGCCTTAGTGTCATCAAACCCCGAATATCCTGCATGTTATCAAGATCAATATACAAATAATCGGGCTGATTCAATCCCTTTATATAATCAAATTCTATAAAATTTCTGAGTCCATAATTACCAACTTTATAATGCCTGGTGAAAAAATTAGCATTCAAAGAAAAAACACCATCATCAAAATCTCCCAATAAGAGCTTTTCAAAATAGCTTCCAAGTCCAAATTGCAAATAGTAGTATAAAGCTCTCTCAAATATAAAATTGCCCTGGGAAAAACGAATTCCCGCATAATATCGTTTGTCATATAATTCAGGATACTCCACTCCCCCGATAAACTCGATCAAATGCCCGTATGGTATATATTCAATCTCACCGAAATCGTAAATAAGATTACTTCTATAATATTTACTTCTCTGATGATTAAGGGAAAGTAACACCTCATATCTATCATCAAACAATGACCCGATCAAAGGATATTTGTAGTAATCATAGTATGTAATTCGCACTAATTCAACAAGATATTCAACTCTTAACGGACTGAACATTTTCAGTAATTCTGCAACACCAACATAAACATCACTCTTAACATATTCAAGCGGATTTTCAGTTAACGTACTGTCAACCGTACCATAAGTGTGGGATGTGTTTACCCTCTCCAGCCCAACACCTCCGGCAATATTTATTTTTGGAGGAATGAAATCTCTGTGAAATAAGAAACCATAGCGTTCTTCATGTTCCTGATTTGAATAAAACAATTTTCCTGAAATAAATGTATTTCCTATAAAATACACCTTATAGAGCGATTCCTGAAGAGAAAATTGTTCCTTATTTTCTCCGTCATAGGCAACAGATGCACTAACTTTATGTCCTAGTCCAACGATATTCAGATCATATATTTCAAGATGATAGGAGTCCAGCGAAGAGATGCCAGGATTGACGCCAAGAGGGAATTTATCCTTTGTTATGACTACAACATCAACATACTCGGGCTCATTATAGCAGGCAAAGATCTCGAAATATATCTCGTTGATAAAAGGAAGTTCATAAAGAATTCTTTCATTTTCCGCTAAGACTGCCGGATCAAGGAGTTCGCCTTCTTTGAATAGCAGAATATCCCTGATAAACCTTTTTCTTGTATCGATGTGCAGCTTATCAGCAGTTTTCTTTGCCCACTGAATTATTTTGATATCTGTGTCTGTATAGGATTGGAAAATCGGGATGTTTTCTATGTAAATATTCCGAATTATTTTATTCTTGTAAGGATAAAATTTAAATTCACTTTTTTCGAGCCGGTATAAAGGATTTCTATTCTCTTTTTCTTTTTTAAATGCGAGATTGAAGAGTTGCTTTGTGAAATTGGATTTATATGCTTCACTCTTTACAATATCATAGAACTCGGTTGTATTCATGGTATCTTTTTGAACGAAGAAAGGAATTGAATCAGTAATAATAAATGTTGTGTCCTGTGGCACTATCCAGCAAGAATCACCAACATGAAGAATATCTCCTGTTCGCAATTCAAGTATGAATTCATTCCATTTCTGATCAGCAGATAGTGAACTAAAAAGACTCAATAACGCTATACAAAATACAACAAGTGCATACCGATTTTTATTCATAATTATATACACCAAATATGACTCTCTCAGAAGTTTATCGTAAGCAAGAAATTGATACAAAAATCGCGGTAACTATTATTCTTTTATTCATAGCCATTCTCTGCTGAGTTTTTTGAAAAGTCTAATTATTTATTTGATTTAAGAACACCTAACATTGATTTATGATTTCAGATTTGGGCCACTTCGAAAATCTTAAATCGTTAATCCTTGTTCGATATTCATTTTTTTGTTACCATATTTCAAAATAATGAAGTTGGAAAATTTTTATTACAACTACAAAACTTGTATTAACTATTTACAGTTGCCTGTTGGAAACCGATATTCTTCTTTGTTCCATGCTCGGGTAATTTTATTTCACCGAATTGCTCTTCATACTTTTTCAAGTTTATATTCAAAAGTTGCATAAATCGTTTTGCATGCTGTGGAGACAGTATTATCCTGGAATAGATTGTTGCTTCCGGTACTCCAGGTAAAATTCTTCCATAATCTACCACAAATTCCGATTGATTGAAATTCATAAAAGCAACATTTGAATAGATACCTTCGGAATTTTCTTTGGGTATATTGATCTTGATCTGCTGTTGTTTTTGATTAGCCATGTTTCTCCTTTTCTTTAAAAAATTTAAGTGGGACATTTTTATGCCCCAATTTGAAATACATTCAGATTTATTTCAAGAATTTTATTACATATCATTTTTCTTATTAAATATCGAATTCTACACCTTGAGCCAAAGGCATTGTTTTGCCCCAGTTTATGGTGTTCGTTTGACGGCGCATATACGCTTTCCATGCATCACTTCCGGCTTCACGTCCGCCGCCTGTTTCCTTTTCTCCGCCAAATGCACCGCCTATCTCAGCACCGCTTGTTCCGATATTCACGTTTGCAATACCGCAATCACTTCCTCTATCGCTGAGAAACTGCTCGGCATACTGCAAGTTGTTGGTGAAAATTGCTGAAGAAAGTCCCTGAGGAACATCATTATGAAGCTCAATTGCCTGATTAATATTTTTGATCTTGATGAGGTAGAGGATCGGTGCAAAGGTCTCTTCCTGCACGATCTGCATATCATTTCTGGCTATCGCAATAGTTGGAAGCATATAACAACTTCCGGGTACGTCTTCAGTCAGCACTTCTCCGCCATATATGATTTCTCCACCTTGTTCTTCGATCTTTTCAAGAGCATTTTTATACGCTCTAACTGCAGACTGATCAACGAGCGGACCCATGAGTACGCTTTCATCAAGTGGATTGCCAATTGGAACAGAGCCGTAAGCTTTTTCCAGTTTTTGAACAAAATCATCAAAAATATCTTCGTGAAGAAGCACTCTGCGTGTGGATGTACAGCGCTGTCCTGCGGTTCCAACTGCACCGAAAAGTACCGCTTTGAGTGCAAGTTCGATATCCGCATCTTCCATAACAATAATAGCATTATTGCCGCCAAGTTCAAGTATCACTCTACCGTAATGTTTCGCAGCAGCTTGATGCACTCTCTTACCCATCTGGCAGCTTCCGGTCGCACTGATAAGAGAAATATTTTTATCATTGATAAGCATCTCGCCTATTTCGCTTCCGCGTCCGATGACAAGATTAAAGATCGCTTTTGGAACATCTTGTTCTTCAAGAACTTTGTGGACGATATTCGTCACAGCAATAGCAGTCAACGGTGTAGAAGTCGAGGGTTTCCATATCGTTGTGTCGCCGCATACGCCTGCAATGAAGGCATTCCAAGCCCATACTGCGACAGGGAAGTTGAAGGCAGAAATAATACCGATCACGCCAAGGGGATGGTACTGCTCATACATTCTGTGTTCTGCACGTTCGGATTGCATTGTTGCACCGTAAAGCTGGCGTGATAGTCCAACCGCAAAATCAGCCAAATCGATCATTTCCTGAACTTCTCCCAGACCTTCTGTGTAGATCTTTCCCATTTCCATAGTTACCAATCTGCCCAGTTCGTCCTTATATTTTCTTAGCTCCAGACCGATCAATCGAATGATCTCACCGCGTTGTGGAGCAGGAATATCTCTCCAGATTTTGAATGCTTCATGAGCTTTTTCTGCGACGATATCATAATCCTTGGCAGTTGCAATTTTCACTTTCGCGAGAACCGAGTCATCGATGGGAGAATAGACTGTTACTTCTTCACCATTTGTGTGCAGCCATTCTCCACAATATGCTCCATGATTTACTTCTTTAATACCGAGTTTTTCAAGTATCTCTTTCATATATCTCCTAAATTTTAACCACACGTCTTCACTTCGTTACGCCGTTGCATGCGAAAAGCACGAAAAAACACGAAAATATAACTATGGACAAGTCAAACGTACACTCGTTCCCAAGCCCCTGCTTGGGACCGCAATAATAAGCCATACCCTGCTTAGAAAACAAAACTAGAAAATTCTTAATTCTCAAAATTTGTTTCATATTCCGTGAATTAAAGGAATTTTGTGATTCTTTTTTAATATTCATTTTTATCCGATTTTGTCACTATGAATGGTACAAAAAGCACGATAACAGGACGAAATCAATATTATATTTGAAGCTATTTTATTAATTTCGTGACTCTCGTGCATTTTGTGGTTCACTCTATTCTTCTTCTATGCCATATTTTTTAACTACGAAAAGTACGAAAACATGATAACAGATTTCAATAGAAAGTTTCTCTCGAAACATCAATTTAATTTTTTCGAGTCTTTCGTGTTTTTCGTGGTTCATATCTCTTTTATTCTTCTTCTATGCCATATTTTTTAACTACGAAAAGCAATAGAACATGATAACAGATTTCAATAGAAAGTTTCTCTCGAAACATCAATTTAATTTTTTCGAGTCTTTCGTGCATTTCGTGGTTTAATTCCTTTCTATTCTTCTTCCATAAAGGGATAGCGATAATCCGTGAGCAGATTGAAATTCTCTTTGATAGTACGAGGCGATACCCAGCGGAGAAGATTGACCATATCCCCTGCCTTATCATTTGTTCCTGAAGCACGCGCTCCACCAAATGGCTGCTGTCCGACAACTGCGCCTGTGGGCTTGTCATTCACATAGAAATTTCCGGCGGCATTTCGCAGAATGTCCTTTGCCATTAGTATTGCTTCTCTATCATTTGCAAAGATGGCACCTGTCAATGCATAAGGCGAGGTCTCATCGCAGAGATGAAGCGCTTCTTCGTATTTATCATCATCATAAATATAAATCGTGATGACTGGTCCAAAAATCTCTTCCTGAATTGTTTTAAATTTTGGATTGGTTGTAAGAATGACAGTGGGCTCAATGAAATAACCTTTTGAGTCGTCAAATTTTCCACCAACAAGAATCTTCGCATCATTTGCAGCTTTTGCATATTTGATATAATCTATAATGGAATCAAAGGCAGCTCTGTCTATGACTGCATTCATGAAATTCCTGAAGTCCATAACATCACCCATTTTAATGGACTTGATATCCTCAACAAGCGGATCTTTAAGCTGTGCCCACACGCTCTTTGGAATGTATGCACGCGATGCAGCAGAGCATTTCTGTCCCTGATATTCAAAGGCACCTCGAACAATTGCGACTCTGAGGGCATCAATATCTGTCGAAGTATGAGCAACAATGAAGTCTTTACCGCCTGTCTCTCCAACAATGCGCGGATAGGTTTTATAATGCTCAATATTTCCGCCAATAGTTTTCCACATGCTCTGGAAAGTTGCTGTGCTTCCTGTAAAATGCACACCCGCAAGATCGGGGCTTTGCAGAACAGGATTTCCAACCTGCGCTCCGGAACCGGGTATAAAGTTTATCACACCATCCGGCACACCTGCTTCCTGAAATAATTTCATAAGAAAATAGGCGCTATACACTGCTGATGACGCTGGTTTCCATAACGTAACATTGCCCATTAGTGTCGGTGCTGACGGCAGATTTCCTGCTATTGAAGTGAAATTGAAAGGTGTTACTGCAAAGACGAATCCTTCCAATGCACGATGCTCGAGCGTATTCCACATTCCGGGAGCAGAATTCGGCTGTCGCTCGTATATCTTCATCGCATAATAAGTATTGAAGCGGAAAAAATCAATGAGTTCACACGCGGAATCGATCTCTGCTTGGAATGCATTTTTGCTCTGCGTCAGCATGGTTGCAGCATTGATGATGGGACGATATTTTGTGGCAAGCAATTGTGCAGCTCTCTGGAAAATCGCGACTCGGTCTTCCCACGGCATGGCTGCCCATTTTTCTCGAGCTTCCATCGCAGCTTCGATAGCCATCTCAACTTCTTTCGCTCCTGCTTTGTGATATTTCCCGATGATATGCTTGTGATCATGAGGAATTCTGCATTCACCAAGATTTCCGGTTTTGATCTCTTTCCCGCCAATTATGATGGGAATCTCGATCTCTTTGCTCATCATTTCCGTGAGCGTTTTCTTAAGAAGTTTCTTTTCAGGCGATCCAGCCCGATAACCGAGTATCGGCTCGTTTTCGGGGTATGGCACCTGCAATTTTGCATTAGGCATGAAAATACCTCCTTATTCCTTTATAAATTCATTTAATTCTTTAATAATTGTATTGATTTCCTCGTCGGAAAATTCCTTATCCTGCATCAGTTCTTTTAGAGAACCCCACACTGGCTCACCACACATTACACATACGATATTTTTTTTTGAGAGGAATTCCTGAGCTGTGGGATATTTCTCCAGAATTTCTTCAATCCACATCTCCTTTGTGATTAGCTTGTCTGCCATCTTGTTCACCACTGATATTATTTTGATTAGCTTCTAAGCAAACATAGTTTTTCGTGTCAAGTTCTTGCCTGAGATATGGGAAAAAATTGAACACAGATGTCGTTGATTAAGCTGATTTACTCAGAAATTTTTTAAATTATGTTTAATCATCCGTCTTCATTGCATTACACCGTGACAGCAGAGAGCTTCCGTCTTCATTTCATTTCTGTCTTCTTCCCGACTAGTCGGGACGGATACGCCCAGACAGGTATGAGCCACGAAAACACACAAAAGCACACGAAAAAAATATTACCTATTAATATAAAAAGTAACAAAAATAACTTTTGTGTAATTTTGTGTGATTTTGTGGCTAATCAGTCTTCACTTCGTTACGACCAGACAGGAAGCCGTGGCAAGCAGGGGACACAATAAAACTCATTTTGAGAAACAACCAAATTAGTGGAACAAGGGATTCAAAAATTAGGCATTCCCAATCTGGGGATTGGGAATGAGACGGAACTTCGATTCTTGTCCCCAAAGCACTCTTTCTTAAACCTTATTCTACTCTCAGAAATTTCTATATTTTGAAATTTTTTGTGATTATGTATGATTCTTACTCAACTCACTTGACACACAATTAATAAAAAATCTATACAAACCATTATTCTTTAAAGAAAGCAGCAAAATTATGAAATTTCTAAGAAAATTCTCTACTCAAGACTTGCTCTACATTGCGATCTTCAGCGCAATGGGATTAGCGATCAAACCACTTATCACCCCTATTGCCCTGATGCTCTCCCGGCTACTGATGATAACCGGCGGCTCTCTATTCGGCGGTTTGTATATGATGTGGATCGTCCTTGCAATTGCAATGGTACGGAAGCCGTGGACAGGATTTCTCGTG